>PVBE011342324.1_pt1 | contig 227451 bp, 183 predicted proteins | sample 1631181 | NCBI WGS metagenome assembly PVBE01 (sample SAMN08397723, study PRJNA350692) | Marine metagenome, whole genome shotgun sequencing project. | isolation source: water | place: Pacific Ocean | collected 2012-04 | reverse complement strand
TGCGGGCGGACAAGACGCTTCAGGTGATTGGCACCAAGTCATCCCGGACCACCAGGGTTCTGGTGGCACGACTCCTGTGGGCGGGTACAACTCGAATGGCGCTAGGACCGACGCCTTTGACCCCTATGTCTATTGGTCTGAAGTGGACTTCGTGATGCGGGTCTCTCGGGTCTTTACTCATTGGTTCGACCTTGGCAGTGCCTTGAAAGCTGGGGATGCCCTGGACATTCAACTTGAGCCAGAGCCTGAAAACCAAGAAGAGGGGACTGGAGTCTTGGTTGAGCTTCGCGGTGCGGTTCAAGTGAGCCATGGAGGCGACCCGACAGCCGTTCCTTCACCCCTGACCGATGCTTCTACCGATTTTGACAATTTTGGCGAATACAGCCTCATTGGTATTGGCGGGGTAAGTACGCCAGGTGATTGGACAACCGAATTGTCTGATCTTGAGGACAATCAATACCGTTACATCCAACTTCGACTTACTTTCATTAACAATACGGATGCCGGTCTTTTGGGCCGCATGGATGGCTTAGGCCTTTCCTGGAACCCATAATTTGTAATTATGTTACAGAGCACGCACTCATCATTCGACTCAACGAAGGCTATCAGCCGATTCCTTCGTTCGGGCTTGATGGTGTTTGCTTTACTTGGAACGTCTTGCTTCGAGGATGACAGTCCTTCCAATTCGGCAGGGTCGGGCCAGTCCACCTTCTTCCTTGAACAAGTCAATTGGGGACGGTTGGTGGATGTGTTTGATGAAAGTGGAGTTCTCGTTTACTCGGATACTTTGATTAAGGAGTCTTTGCAAAACATTCCAGGGAATTACACCTTGGGTTTGAATACTTTGACGGGTTCCGAAACTTTGACTATTGGTGCGCCCAGTGGCTCGACTCATTTTGAAGACCTCCTTGAGTCGGCGACAGCCGGTTTGTCTGGCATCATCACTCGCGGGATAGGTGACCCAACTCCATTTTCCACCGTCGCCAGAAACGGCAGTATTCGCCTTCAATTTTCTGAATTGATTGACCCGAATTCGGTAACACGGCAAACCCTTCAAGTTGCCGTTGGCGATCCTCCCATTGTTCGACAGGATGTGCGCTATATCGTGAAGAATGATGTTGTGGGTGGAGATGGGAGCCCTAAAGGGGTCATTATCATTGACCCAACGATTTCTCGTATTGAGGAAGCGACTTTAGGTATTCCTCAGAATGGGACGGGGTTCCCAGAATCCTTTGACACCATTTCACCGAACATTTTGATTCGAATCCCAACGGTGTTGGACCCTGACTTTGGTCAGTTAACCATTCTCCGCAATCTAGGCGGCAACCATGGTTTAGCCGTCACTTCCTCAGATGCCCTTGAGGACTCGTTTCCGCCTTATCACTTTGACCCTGTTGTCGTCAGAGCTATCCGCTCGGGCAACTCGGACGACCCCTTCAATGGGTTTATGAAAGATCTCCGTAAACCAGAGCTGGTTGCAGAATTTCTTGCTTCGATTGCCTCGGTTTCCAGCTCCACGGCGGATCCAAACCTCAGAACGATTCAATACTCCATCGACTCCGTGAATTGCCGTGCAATTCAACCTAAGTCCGGCGATGTTTTTGAAATCGGCCAAGCCATCTTTTTAGTATCCGGGGTTGTTGACTCTTCCGATCCAAACGCCTATCTGGTCCGTGGCACTGTTCTGACTGGATTGGCTTCCTTGCCTACTGGGGACTATTCCTCTTCCCCGCTCGGCTCTCGGATTACTGCGACTTACGATTCAAGCCAATCTCAGCTTCAACTTTGCTGGGTTCGTTTCGACCCCGAACCCGAGAACGGCTTGCCTGCCCGGGGAATTGACCCCATGGCCACGGTTACTTTGAACTTCAGTGAACCCATGGATCCAGGAACTGTGAAGTCGCTGGAGACCATGGTTCTGGTTTCCTATCTGGAAGATCCACCTGTTCCAGGATCCAACCCAACACCCGAAGAGTTGGACGCCTATGCCGCTCGTCAATTTGACCCTAATGTCGAAAATGTAGGAGATTACATTGACCGCCAACTAGGTTATCAAGCTTCTGGTTCGGGAAGTGGGCGAGTGAAGTTTGGACCGATTTCTTTTACTCCTGATAGCCAATCATTTACCTTGGCACCTTCTGTCGGGTTTGCGGATTCCCACGACGACGAAAACGACCTTCGTTTTGCCTTAGCTATTCGGGATGGTATTGACGGGTTGAAAGATTTGGCTGGCAACGGCATGAGTTTGGGTGGCTTTGTTGCAGGGAATGTCGGGCAGAGTGAAATGATTACTCCCGGCTCTTACCGCCCTTGGCCAACGGACCGATACTTTTCTCTCAAGTTCAATGGGACCGATGAGAACGGTGATGGCTTAGCGGAATATGTCGGTCAGTTCCGACCAAGCTCGGGCAAGATGTACGGCCGCTCTCTAACTCGATTCTCCCGTTTGGCCGACAACTCCAATGTTTATGTTGCTCAAAGGATTCAGTTTGGGCAGGGGATTATGACTCCTCTTACTCCTGCGGGAGCTGTTCTTCAAACCTGCTGGCCTTACCATTTGCTCGGCTTTGGGTTGCAGGTAGTTTCTGAACTCAATATTGATATTGAAGGAATGGCCTGGACGCCTTTTGGAGGCAATGTATTTGACGATACCTTTAACCTTTACTCCCTTGCCCTTGCCCACTCGGAAAGAACCCCTGACGACTTTATTGACCCGATGAGTGGATACCCTAAGTACAACAACTCTGGGCTCCAACGGAATGGAAAGTTGTTTGACGATAATGTCATGGGGTGGACGGCCGGAACTGCACCGGAGTTTGATGAAGTCATTGTGACCGAAGGCTTTTATTCGATATCAGCTTCAAATCTCTTTACATCTCAATCGGGAAATAAGATGTATCCATGGGGCGACTTCTCTACCACTTACACTTGGCGAGACAACAACATTCCTCAGTACGCATCCCTAGATGGCGCGGGATTTTTGGGTGGCAAGGCTGGTGGGAGTTTGCCTCCAGAGGCGACTGGTGGTCTCTCGGTCTGGGGACCCGACCAACACCGTTCGATTGGTGTCCCGCTTCTATGTCGCTTCCGTTCCTATCCGAAGGGAAATCAGTATGGGACTAATGGCTTCCAAATCCAAATCATGGTGGGGTCATCTTCTCAGCCCGCCTATCGAGTTTACTCCGCTGGAGGAATGGATTCTGGAGGATCATGGCATTTAGTTGTTCCCGATGACCCAAGTGCAGATGGAACTATTCCAAATGGTGGCTACAACACCGCGACCGGTTTTAAAACGAAGAACCATGGGCCAGAGCTTTATTGGCAGCAGGTGGACTTTGTTGTGCGAATTTCTAGAGTCTTCACACACTGGTTCCCCTTCGGTGGCATTCCTGACTTCATTAGTTCAGTAACGATGGATCCAGCGCCTGAATTCCAATTGCCGGGGACTTCCGTTCTCGTCGAATTCCGAGGCTCGGCGGATGTGTCTGAGAATAATTGCGCCGAACCCAGTATTTTGTTGGATGCCAATGTCCTCGACCTTTATGGGGACAAATTGGATATTGCGCAGGGTGGTTGCGGCAGTATTGCCACCCCAACGTCCTGGAAATCCGATATATCGAGTCTTTTGACCTATAGTGGTCAGAACTTTCAGTTCTTCCAAATTCGCCTCACCTTTGTTTCGAACATCGAGATGAACCTAGAACCAGAATTGGACGCTATGGGCTTCGCCTGGGGTGTCCAGTAGCCATGAGTCACACCCTGCTTAAAGCCTCCCCTTTTCTTCTTCTCGCTCTCCTTTCCTCTTGCTTCGAGGGAGGGTACACGAACTCATCTGGCTCAAACTCCATTGGTAGCTTTGAGGTAGAGACCGTAAATGTTGTGAGTGGAGATACCTGGGAACTAAATCGGCGAATTCTGATTAGTTTCAATCATCCAGTTGACCCGGATTCGATTGACCTGACGACAGTGATCGTTCGGCCGGTTTCAAATACTGTTTCAGGGAGTCCTGTTACGGGTAGTTTTGAATTAGTCTCTGGAACGGAGGATAAGACCCTTGCTTTCCTTCCGACTTGCCCCACTAATTCGGAAAACAACAATGGCGCTTTTGTGCCTGGTGGGCATATTTATGAATTGACTCTGCCAACTAATTCAACTTTCGGGGGGTCCACCTTGCGAGACACTGCAGGCCACTCTCTCTCTGTTGGTCTAACAGTTCGCTTCCAAAGTCCAACTCCTCCAACCGATAACCTTTTTATCGACACCATTCAGGGGCCCGCCCTCTTGGAGTCGGTGATATTGCCGGAAGGGTTGAACTTGTTCTCGGATTCCGATCCCACAATCGCCATCCACTTCAATCAACCCATTGACGCTAGTCCCGACAACCTCAATACCGATCGGGTGACTCTTCGTTATTCGGATGGGGAAATCGGCGCGGTAGGAGAGGACACATTCTCTCCGAATAACCGCCTTCCGGGAGAACTCCTTCTTTACCAAAATTGCACATCCGTTGGCTCGACTGTTTTCTTCCAGGTCGCTGGCTTATTGCCCCCGAACCGAAATATCCAGGCTACGATTTCCCCGGCTTTTCAGGACATTGCTGGCGAGTTTAATTCTCAAGCCCAAACTTCTGCCTTGTTGCCGACCCCTTCGTTGACTTCCTATTACGAGAACGGGCCTGCGTTTAATGAGGCTGGCGGAAATGTGGAAACGGTGGATGAATTCCGGGACTTCTTCTTGGACAGCACCTGGATTTCTGCCGATGCCGCTTCAGGTCTCCCCGCGGCAGACTGGTCCCTCGGTTCGGTTACTGCAAGCTTTGAGTACCCAGGTAATCAAGTTGCTACTGACGAAGACTTTTTCCTGGATGAGTACCAAGATGTATTTCTCGATACCGATGGAACCCTGGAGTCTCCATTTCTTTTTAATGATTCCACGGGTCACCCATTCTCGATGGTAGGTGGAGTGCTTCATGTGGATGATTTCACCATTTCAGAGGGTGCTCGCGTAAGAGGACTGGGCTCCAACCCTCTTATTATTTACGCAACAGGTACGGTAAAAATTCTTGGCACTCTGGATGTGAGTGGTTATAACGCATCTGCTCCGAAGGCCATTACCACTCCGGGAATCCCTGAGTACGGAGCTCCCGGGCAGTGTGGCGGCGGCGATGGTGGAACGGCCTCCGCTCAAACTGGTTCCGAAACCCTTCGAGCCGCCAGCGGCGAAGGCGCATTTGGCATTGGCAATGGCGGTGGCGGTGGCGAAGGTTCTTTGAACTGGGAGTCCACGGATATGGGTTCCTATGTCGTGCCGGAGGAGGGCAAAATAGCCGGTGGTGGGGCTGGTGGTAACTTTGCTTTGACCACACCTTCAGCAGTAACTTGGGAGCGCTGGCCAATCACGCTGAACAATCCAGAAAATTATGACGATGCGGGGCCTGATATTCGCTTTGATCGACACACTGTTTTCGATGATGGCTTCGGCGGTTACGACATGACCGAAGTCGCCGCATTCTTTATTGGTGCAGAAGATGGCATGCGTGGCAATTCTTGGCATAAGGGTCAAGCGACAGAGCCTCCAGGCGTGACTGCGATTAACACGCTTTGGGGTGGCTATGGAATGGAAGATGCGTCCCAAGATATGGATGCCAATGATGAGTCTGGTGGCGGAGATGGTCTTGACCCAGCTTGGACCTCTAACCCGCCCTCCTCTTCGATTGTTGGCCCACCGTTCAATTATGGACACCCCACAAATGGGCCCGATGGTGGGTTTATTAACCCTTCCGTTCTTGGCTCGACCTCGACCACGGATGATGATTTCTGGGGAATTCGATACAACGGATTTACGGGTGGAACTTCAACTGTTGGCGAATTGACGACTCCTTGGGCAGGCTCTGGTGGCGGTGGCGGTGGAGATTCCTCACTCATTAACCGAGTTGATGCCGATGCCGACAGTTTCTTGGACCCCTTAGGTGACTTCTTCCCTGACAACGCGTTCCCGAATGGCTGGACAAAGGCCTACTACAAAGGTGCGGCTGGTGGAGGTGGGGGCGGTCAGCTTCAGATTCTTGCGATTGGTGCCATTGTTCTTGGTGGGAATTCCCTAATCAAAGCAAATGGCGGCATTGGGAATAGTGGAGAGTCTCTCTGGGGTTTGAATCAACAAGTTTCTGGTTCTGGTGGCGGTTCTGGTGGGCACATTGTGCTTCATTCGGCAACTGGATTGAATTTAAGCGATGTTGATTTCACTGCCGATCCGTTTAACGTACTTCCTGGCTCTAAACCCGAGTTAATTCAAGCCATCGGTGGCCGCCGTGGCTGGGTCATGAGTGATTCGTCTACACTTCCTGCTGGTCCTGATGATGGCAACTCTGATTTCATGATTGGCCGCGGAGGAGCTGGGAGTAATGGAATTATTCAAATCCATATTCCTGAACCAGGTGTGGATATTGATTGGCCTGACCCTCATGATGCCGTCATTGATAACTATATTCGTGGTGGTGTGGCTTTAGGCCCAGTGGATACGGATCTTCTCGAGGAAATGTTGGACCTCATTGCTGAGCCTTCTCCGTATGCCTTGGTCCCCATGTTCGCTTCCAAATCCCAATTACAATCAGAATGGATTGATTCGGGTTTGGCAAGCCTTCACATGGACCCCAATAGCAACTTGGGAACTTTCCCTGACTTTGCCAACGCCCTCTTGGTTTCCTTTTCGGGAACCGATGGATCGGGGGATGTTCAATCTACGGGCGAGTCCTTTGATTTGGGCGATGCCGTTGTGACCACTGCGAACGCCAGCGGTGCCTCTACATCCGGATATAGCATTCGATTCGTGGACCCCGCGACCAACGTTGCTGGTTTTTCTGCGGACTTACTACGGAACCCCAACCTGCTTGTTGGCTACGAATTCCTGCCTGACCAGAGTGACCTTTCAACGCACTTCCGTATTACTGATGCGTCCTGGTCTGGCCTCAATCTCAATCTCAACCTCACCACTTCGGTGTTGGACGGTCCTTTGCCGGCCATTTCTGCTTTGGGATGGGCCATCCACGAACGTTTCCTTGGAATCCGTACAGGCACGACGAAAGACCGATTACCTGTTACTTCGGACCTCACATTCCTCTTCGAAGGTTCCGATGACATGGTGACGACAACGGGCTGGAGTCCTGATATTGCAAACCTCACAGGCAGTCGCTACTTCCGTTACCAGGTCGTCTTTGACATTGATTCCAACCAAAGCGGAGTTGCAATCAGTAGTGAGAAACCCTCTCTCGAATACGTCAAAATACCCTTCGCTTGGTAGCCCATCTCGAGCGTTACTCCTACTTGCATGTCTTGCTTGTGGGAACTCCAGTGCGCCTAGTTCCCTCGCGGTTGTTGGCTGGACAGGGGACGATGATGCGCCAGTTGTGTTGGATGGCGAGCTAACGGTTCGCTTTAATCAAAGCTTAGCGCAAGATTTCCAGCACCACTCCTTTCAGGTTTTGGACAAAGAAGGAAACCCCACCAAGGGTTGGAAGTTTTCGGTTGGGAAATCCAAGCTAAGTTTGATTCCGACTCGGGCTTGTTCACCGACTCTCGAAGATGGTTCTTTACGTCCAGGAGAGCAACACTTCATTCTCTTACGCGGCGTCCCTCACTTGTCAGCTATTTCAAGTGTTAATTTGGATATACTCCCGGGTGACATTCGTTTGCCTTTTAAGACTCTCGGAAAAGAGATTCCGAGTGCTTTAGGGGGGGATGCTGGGACGGATGATTACCTACTCCCAAAGGCCCTAGAGAATGGGATTTACCAGGTTTCGGCAAACGCTGATGGGATCTTAGAGATTCCTATGAACCACCCGGTGGACCCAAGATGCTTAGTGCACCCGGCATATTTTTTGGACTCTAACCTTGAAAAGCGACAGGCGGCCTTCTTTAGCCTCACGCACAACGAGAATGGATACATAAAACTCGAAATCCAATTGCCCAAAGATGGGTCATGGCCACTCTTGGAATTTCCGGAAGAACTCCAGGGCGCAGGTGCCAGGCTTCCGCCCCAGAGGATTTCGTCGGATGGTAAGCCTCACGGCATACGGCTTCGGGTTTTCTCGTATCAGGCTTCACATTAGAGCACGATTTGGAGCTTTTCCTCTGAAGCGGCACAATCTCCTTCATGGCATGGTGGGAACTCCTGCATGAAGCGCCAGTCCTCTGGCCTCTCTTTCTGATTCTTTTTGGAATCACGGCGGGTTCCTTTTCGTCAGCTGCGGTTTACCGCCTTCCTCGAGAGGGGATGAGTATGACCCAGCCTCTCCGGTCCCTCTGCCCAGCCTGTGGAGAGACCCTAACCCTTTGGGAAAACCTTCCTTTGGTGGGATGGCTTGCTCTCCGTGGCCGGAGCCGATGCTGTGACAAGCCCATTGCTCTGGGTTACTTACTCCACGAAGTTGGGCTGGGCGCTCTTTTTCTTTGGGCTGGACTGACTTCATGGACTGTGGGCCTCGGCCCTTTGGCTTTTTCCCTCTTCTTGATTGTGCTGGTTGCCTTGTGGATTGCTGCGGTGATTGATTGGCAGCATTACATCCTGCCCGACGAAATTACTCTTTTGGGAATCCCCTTCGGCATTTTGGCTTCCCTTGCCGTTCCTGAATTCCAAATGGGGCCAACTCTGGACCTTCCCTGGGGGTGTTCCTGGCTTGGCCTTCACCATGAAAACCCCGCCTGGATGCTCGCTGGAGCTTCTTCAATTCTGGGGGCCAGCCTCTCTTTTCTTTTGCTATTTGGAATTCGAGCGCTTTTTTCTTATCTTCTAGGGCAAGAAGCCCTTGGCCTCGGAGATGTGAAGTACCTCTCTGCCGTGGGTGCCTTGGTCGGGCCGGAAGGCGCGGCCTGGACTTTTCTCATCGGCGTTGCCTTTGGTGCCCTCCTGGGGCTAGGCAATGTTCTGAGAATGATCTTTGTTGTCCATCGCCGTCGAATCGCCAGAGGTCGGAGAACACCCCTCCGAAGTAGTTGCCATTTTGGGTGGCTTTTGGGTCGCCGAATCCCTTTCGGCCCCCCTCTTATTTTGGGAACAGCCCTTGTTTTGGCTTTTCCAGGCTCAGTTCGCCGGTTCTTCCTTGAAACATGGCCTAACTTATTGCAAGATTGGTTCCATTGACCCCTCCTCAGCCGTACCTAACCACGATGAAGTTCAACTCACTCTCTCTTCTTTCTGCCCTCCTCCTCCTACCTGCTTGCCAAACTGAAACCCTCGCGGAAACCATCCGTGATCAGGATCAGCAACTTGAGTACGCCCAGATGACCCTGCGTCAGCTTGATGCCCAACGCGAAACTTTGGATGCCCAAATTGCTGAACTGCGTGAGCAATACGCCTTTGAACAAGAGCGCCGCATGGAAATCGAAAACCGTTTCGAAGCCATGTCCGCTTCCTACCAAGCGACTCAGCAAGAAGTGGACGAGCTTACCTCTCGCCTTGAAGGCACTGGCGTTGGAGTGAGCAAGCGTGGCGACATTCTTGTTTTGGATTTACCTTCAGCCATCACCTTCAATTCTGGTTCGGCCAACCTGAACTCCAAAGGCCGGAAGAGTTTGAAAACCGTTGCGGACATTCTCAAGACGAACTACGAGGGAAAGACTTTCTGGGTCGAAGGCCATACTGATAACGATAAGATTAAGAAGTCCAAGGACAAGTGGGGGAGCAACCTTGAGCTCTCCGTTACTCGGGCCATGACAGTTATCAACTACATGACTCAGGATCTTAAAGTTCCCGCTAACCAGTTCCGGATTGCTGGCCATGGCGAGTGGTCTCCCAAGACCGAGAACAGTTCTACTAAGAGCAAGGCAACGAACCGCCGGGTTGAAATCCTCATCTTCTAGGGGACAGAGACTGCCACAAATGGGGCCGAGCAGTTATCCTGCTCGGCCCTTCTTTCGTTTCCCCTGACTACATTCCCCTGTGCATTCATGAGCGCTTCAAATTTACGCAATCTCACTTTCATTGGCCACTCCGATGCTGGAAAAACATGTCTAGTAGAGGCTTTGGCTCATCACTACGGCGCCACGACTCGCCTCGGTTCCATCAATGAAGGGAATACAGTCTGCGACTTCAGCGATGCAGAGAAGGAGAAGAAACACTCTCTTGGTGGGGCAGTTGTTCACCTGGATAAGCAATCCTTGAACTTGATAGATACCCCCGGGTACCCGGACTTCTTAGCTGACGCGGTGACTTCCCTCGGTGCGGCAGGCTGTGCGGTTGTGACCCTAGCAGCCAACAATGAAGGCTTCCCCTTCCATGGGGTTCGAATGTGGGAAATGGCTGGCGAGCTTGGTCTTGCCCGAGCCGTTGTCTTGACCAAAGTAGATCATGAGAACTTGGATTTGGATGCAATCATTGAGAACCTGCACGAAAGGCTTGGTTTCCAGGTTGTCCCATTTACTCTTCCTGACCAAGTTGGTCCGGGATTTTCCTCTGTAAAGGCCGTTGCTTCCGATGAGAATCCCTTTCGAAGCCAACTTGTAGATGCCATCGTTGAGGCAGATGATGAATTGATGGAGCGTTACTTGGAAGAGGGTGATGTTTCGGACGAGGATTTGGCGAGAGTTTTGCCTCAGGCTATGGCGAAAGGAACTTTGGCCCCTCTGTTTTTCGTGGACCCTCTGCGGGGGATTGGGATTCCTGAACTTGCTGATTTCATTGTGGATGAATTCCCAACCGCCGCCAGTCAATTGTCCGTCGTAAAGGGAGACAATGTTGAGGGGGGCGGAGCTGATGAGCGCCTTGTTGCCCGGGTTTGGAAGGTAATGTCCGACAAGCACCTTGGCCAAATTACCTACCTTCGCATTCTTCAAGGAACCATGAAATCTGATATGCAGGTTCCAAGTCCTCAGGGTGGCAAGCCGTTTAAGCTCTCAGGTCTTTCCACAATTTTCGGAAAGGATGTCCACTCAATCTCTAGCGCTGGCCCTGGTTCTATTGTTGCGGTAACTCGAGTGGATGGCCTTCATGTCGGCGACACGATTGTTAGTGAAGGCGAGGGGAAATCGTTTGAGTTCCCTCTTCCAACTCCCTATACCTCAGTAGCGGTTCGTCCCAAGAGCCGTGACGATGAGCAAAAGATTGGTCCCGAGTTGCAGAAGATTGCGAAAGAAGACCCAACCTTTGCTGTGCGGAGAGATAGCGTCACTCACGAACTGGTTGTGAGCGGATTGAGCGATTTGCATCTCAATGAAATGTTGAAGTTACTTCATCACCGTGGCGTGGATTGCGACACATCTCTTCCACGAATCGCTTACCAGGAAACAGTGACGATAAACGCCGATGGGCATCATCGTCACAAGAAGCAATCTGGTGGATCGGGACAATTCGGAGAGTGCTACATACGTCTTCGTCCCAACGAACGCGGTGCCGGATTTGAGTTTGTGGACAAGATTGTCGGCGGCTCGATTCCACGCCAGTTCATACCAGCAGTTGAAAAGGGAATGGTTGAACAAATGGGCAAAGGAATCATTGCGGGTTCCCAAGTTGTGGACTTGGTCGTGGAGCTCTACGACGGTAAGCACCATGACGTGGACTCAGACGAGGTTTCCTTCAAGATGGCTGGCGCACGCGCCCTGAAAGGCGCCTTTGAAAATGCGCGCCCAATCTTGCTTGAACCCGTCATGCACACTGCGATTTCAGTGCCCTCTCGTTACTTTGGGGATGTGAGTGGAGATTTGAATAACCGCCGCGGACAAATTCTTGGAATGGACTCCAAGGGGGATATGCAAATCATTGAAGCCAATGCGCCCTTGGCCGAGTTGCAGTCCTACAGCACCCCGCTGCGCTCCATGACCCACGGTGAAGGTTCCTTCACGATGGAATTCGCTCATTACGATCAGGTGCCAAGCCATCTTCAAGATAAAATTGTTTCAGAACTTGGTGAGAAGGAAGAAGAGTAGAGGCGGATTTACGCTTCTCGAGCTTCTTGCGCTCATTGCTGTAATTGCCTTAGTCTCGGCAATCGGGCTTGCCCGTTCTCTTGAACCTAGGAAAAGGTTTAATGAGGCATGCGCAGTTGATTTGCTGGAGATGATTCAATCTGCTCGGGTGGCATGGGTTCGCTCGGGTCGTTCAACTGGGTTCCCGCCAAGCCTTTGGGAACTTGGGAAAATGCAATCTGAGTTTTCGGCACCCTCTTTTCCTAGGAGTCTAATGCCCGATGGATTTTCCCTCTACGGCGGCATTAGCCTTCGCTCCGGATTTCTCTTCCAGGAAGTTGCTGGTGGTAGAGAGACCAGCCTAGGGTGCTGGGCTACTCCCAAACTTCAGAAGTATTCTGGTGATCGACGCTTCTGGTTAGATTACTCCAAAGGCAAGGTCTTTGAGTGGAAGGGTGGAAATCCGTCCTTTAAGGACTCCCCTCCGGAAAGCGGACTTGTCTTAATCCAACCCAAATAAGGTACAAGCGTTTGCCCAAGTTACTTGGGCAAGGTTTTCTGCATCTTGCCCCTTAAGTTCGGCAATGCAGTCCAGGGTATGTCGAATATAGGCTGGCTCATTCCTTTTTCCCCGCTTGGGTTGAGGCGCTAGAAAAGGAGCATCGGTCTCGACAAGAAGCCTATCAAGGGGGACATTGCTGGCAGCATCTCGAAGGGAATTACTTTTTGGGTAGCTCACATTCCCAGCAAAGGAGATGTATAGGCCAAGGTCAAGGAAATCGGGCAAGATTTCAGAGCCGGTTGACCAACAATGCATGACTCCAGCAATGGGTTCCCCAGTTTCATTAGAAAAGTCCTGAAGAAGAGAAGCTGCTTCCTGGTATGCCTCTCGGCAATGAATTATGACCGGAAGTTTTGTCTCGTGCGCCATTTCTAAGTGGTGCCGAAAGGACTTTGCTTGCAAGTGATGGGTGGTGCGGTTCCGGAAAAAATCTAATCCAGTTTCTCCAATGGCAACACAAGGAGGTTGTTGCGAAAGAGAGTGAATCTTTCGAAACAGCTTTTCAAGTTCCGGAGGGTCTTTGGGTAAATCGTTTGGGTGCAAGCCAACACTTGCGTAAACACCGTCGTATTGTTCAGCTATGCGAAGGGCCCTTTGAGAAGAGGAGTAATCCACCCCAACACAGATGCAGGCTTCAGCACCAGCTTCGACTGCTCGTTGAAGGCGATTCGCAATGGGGTCTTCGTCTTCGTGCCATTGAAGGTGACAATGTGTATCGAATATTTTCATCCTATTGAGTGGACAAGCCGTTGGCCTCGCGGAGAGTGTTGAGGAAAGAGGCGACAACGGGCTGAGTGGAAGGGTCAGCCTGCAGATCAAGAAGAAGATTGCGCCCGTCTTCGGGTGAAAGTTCTAAAACGGCAAGCATGGCCTCCTTAAAAAGGAGGGCATTCCTGTTTTCACCTAAGACTAATGAACTCAAAAAGGGGACGGCAGATTTTGCGTCCCGAGCTCCAAGGGCTCGGATTGCCAGTCTACGCGCTCGCTCTTCGCCCCGAGAATAGAGGGCGAAATCAGTGAGCAATTCTTCTGCTTCAAGCGAGGGAGACAAATTGACAACTTCAGCAATGAGGCGGGCATGCAGGTCATTTGCTCGAGGCGTCTCTCGCAAAAGCAATGCACCACTTTTGTTCCGGCCCAAAATGGGGGAGAGGGTCCACCAGAATTGGTGAATGACAATCCGGAGGGGAGTCGGTGTGTCCCGCTGGTCCATTTGGTCGGCCACAGGAATCAGCTCCTTGCCCAGTGCTTTCTGTGCCGCGAGAAAAAGCTCTGCAGCGAATTCCGGTCGATTCCTCCGTTCTTCCAGGAGCCAGGTTTGCCAGGGCAGGCGATGGGATTGTTCAGAGTTTGCCGCAATCCAGAGGAGAGCTTGTCTGGTGCGGCGACCCTCCAAGTCGTCTGCTTGCCCGTAGGGGGGGGCGAAATCGAAGACCGCGTCAGTAGCTTCTTGGTAGCCTCCATCGGGGCCAATTTCACGGCTTACGCGGTTCAGGGTGACCCCATTCGGTTCGGCCGAGAAAAGCGGCCTGAGGCCGGCAGAATGCGGCTCAGCGGGAGACCAAAGCATTGCCCCGGCAAGCAGGCAGATTGCGAGAATCCGAAGGGTTAACATCATGGGGTCAATTGCTTTACACTCCTATCGAAGCCCTGTTACCCAAGGTCGAAGAGGGGGTAGATTTGCTAGACTGGGGTCCTGTGGCGGCGAGCCGCACCCGGGCAAAACAGCCGGGCCCTAGCATCCTCATGCTCAGCATCTTACGGAAGACCTTCCTTTCAGGCCTGCTCCCACTATTGGCTGGGTGCTTGGGATCGACTTCGTCGAATTCTGTAACTCACGCGGACCAGTTCGAGATTGACCATTGCTCTTTGGGTTGCCATGGTGCCACTTGCACCGTCAATACGATTGCAACCAATCAGGATATTGTAATTACCTTCAATGATGAGGTACGGGACTCTTCGGCGAACTACGCCACGATTTCTCTTGTCAGTGACATCTCTGGGGCTACCCCCCCGGGCACCTTCTTCGTCGATGGTGAAAAGATTATCTTCCGACCCTCCCTGATTGAAACTGAGGCAGGACTTTCTTTTGGTTTTGTCGATGGAGATGTCTATCGCTTGCGGGTCTATGCCGACCCCGAATGGAATGTGGTCCGCTCAGTCATTGGTCGCCCAAACTTATCTGATATCAATTGTGGCATTACGACCTCAGGCGTGACGGATTTGTCACCTGGTCCACCTTCTGTTGTGGTGACTCCGGATGCCAGTACGCCTCCCGTTTCCAGCGATTTTTCCATTACCTTGGTTTTTAATGACTTGATGCAAAAATCTCAGTTGCTCAATGAAGCCACTGGGGGTAGCCCTTCAATTTCAGTTAAGGTTGAGGACAAGACATCTCCGGAAACCGTTGTAGTTAGTGTGCCTGGTACTTATTCCATTAGTTTCGACCAGGATGCTTTGACTTCGACTTTGGTGTTCACGCCTTTGGCTCCTTTCCCGGGCGGTCACTCAGGGGACAGAACTCTTAAGGTTTTTGTTTCTCCCCAAATTGCAGATATTGCCAACAATGCCATCTTGAATCCCGGTGAATTCTCCATCCCGCTTCCTGAGGCCTTTAGCGCTCCGGGCTCCTTTGCAGAAGGTTTTTCGGACAACTCCATGGAGGATGTTGCGGGGAGCACCTCCCACCTTTGGGCAGAAGGAACTGTTGGCTTGGATAGTGGTCTACAAGCCGACACGGGCATCCATGAAGGTGGAGGAAGTGGAATCCTTGGGGTTTTTGCCCCAACCGAAGACTATGTCTTTGATACTTCGCTCATGACCATGAAGACAGTGACCGGAGTCAATGTCACGATTACGGACGGAGTTTTCCCGTTTGAAGAAGTTCATATTCCTGCTGGCGTACGGGTTTCCGCGGTGGGCCCCAATCCCCTACGACTTTTGGTGCGTGGCCAAATGCTCGTTGAGGGCATTTTGGATGTCTCTGGCGAGAATGCCTCACCCAACTTTGGAAAGTACTTTCCCAGATTTTCGGAGGTTATTCAGATTAAGGATTCGGGTGGTAACGTCATTGCCTCCGAGTCTTCAGGTGGTATTTTTGAGTCCGAAGCGGAGGGGGGGCTTCCAGGAATTGGATACTGCGCTGCTGGGTCGGGTGGACGAGGCGGCGGGGCTTGGTACTTGTTGGATGGTGCTGGGGGGCTTCTTGACCCTAACTTTTACGATGATGCGAATCCTGAGACTTTAGTGGCGGCTGAAGGAGAACCCGACCCATCTCGTTTTACAGATAAGATTCGCTGGACTTCTCCTCATGGAAGAAATGGTGCTGGAGTTGGTGGGGTTGCTCCTACCGGTGACCCTGAACTGAGTGCTTTAAATATTCCTGGTGACCTAGCAGAGGGGTCCGGGATGGGAAGTTGGGCTTGGCCCACGGCCTCCAATTTCGTTCTAGACGATATTGCAGTTCCACCAGGAGGAGTACTGACGGGCACTCGAATACAAACTCATTTGGACCCCTCGACTCTGCAGTACTCCGCGTACTCCATTCATCGTTCTCGCGGAGGTGGCGGAGGTGGCTTTTGGACGGATGGAGTGCAGGGAGACTATTTTGATTCCAATAGCACAAACCCTCTTTTGCAACCATTGACTCCCCCTGTTAGCGATGCTGGGAATAGTATTTGGGAGTTCAACGATCGCTTTAATTGGGATGCCAAGGTGGGCGATTCCGTACCGGATGCCTCAGGTGGGGCCTATTCGCCTGTGGCAGGGATTGAGACTTTGGACCCGGATTTGAACCTACTCCTCGGCGGGAGTGGGGGAGGCGGTGCAGGTATGAGTCAGCATGGTTCTTATTCCCTGGACCCCAACACGAACCACTCTCTTTTTAACGGTAACCCTTCAGGCCTCGGTTGGATTGATTCTTTCCGAACTTGTTCTGGTGCTGGTGGCGGTGCCGGTGGGGGCGCCCTTCAAATTCACACTGGTGGCCGTTTTGCTGTGACGGGGTTAGTTTCCGTGGATGGTGGAGATGGTGGAGATAGTGAATTCATGCTCAACCGTCCTTATTCAGATTTTAATGCCATCAACTTTGGCCCTCCGGGAGATGCTGGTGGTGGTGGTGGCTCGGGTGGGAGTATCCTTCTTCAGGCGGGAGGGATTTTAGATGTGGGTAGCAACACCCTCAGCCTCTCTGGTGGCGAAGGTGGACTTGGCTCTGTCGGAAACCATGGCGGAGATGGTGGCTCTGGTGTGATTCGCTTTGAGACAAATGCAGGAGATGAAACACTTGCAGCTCTCCAAACCTTGGTCTCTCCGGATGAATCGGTGGATTTAGCCCCGATAGGTTCCTCCGGACTTCCAAACCGTGTGATTCATGAGGGAGATTTTGGAGCCTCAACTCCCATTGGAAGTTTTAGTTCCAATGCCTCGGGAGTTCGCAGCCATTGGTTCCTCCCAGCCAATAATGTCATGCTGTTGGATTTTTCAGGTTATCGGATTACTTGCACCTACAACGATGGATTAGGTGGCGGGGACCAAAGCATTGTCTACGAAAGTGGAGGAGTGAATTATCCTCAGCCTGGCACATCCCCTATTTGGGTTTCATTCCAAACCGGCTGGTCCGCCCCAGGAAGTAGTACTCCAGATGATATTTCTTTGAGCGATTGGATTATTCCAGGGCAAGGTTCTACGACGGATGGCCTCTCTGAAATCCGTGGCACGCTTTCTCGCATGATTCGATTCAATCTTGTTTTTGACCACGACATCATTGCGGGTTTGCCCCTTTGGAGCGACCCTTCCGCCTTCTTCCGCGTGGACGAAGTGCACTTTGACTGGGTTGGAGAGTAAAAAGGCTCAAGCTCCACGCTTTCTTCAACCGGAAGCGACTCTGCTGGGGGACACTCTTCTGCATGGAGTTGTGTTGGCTTTAGATTCCAAGGGGGAAGTGCGTGCTCTTCCGCCTGGAGAATCACCTTCTTCCCCTGTGGAAGTATTTGAAGGGGAGTGTTGGACCCAAAGCCCCGTTCTTGCCCACGCCCATTTAGAGAATTTTGATGCGCCAAGCTCAGATTGGCCTCGCCAACCTTTTGCAGATTGGGTTCGCAGCTTGTTGGCATGGAGGAGCGAGGATAGTCGCTTGTCCCCTTCTGATTCGGCTCACCGGTCCTTGGAAGAATTGAAGCAGAATGGTTGTGGAGGCGTGCTCGCCCATATGTCGGAGCCAGGAGCAAACTCTCTTCCGCACGAAAGAGATGAGTTGTTTCCACACCTTCGCTGCTGGTCTGAAATTTTTGAACCTGGCGAAGCGATGTCCAGGGAGCTCCGGGAGCTTCTTCAGAAAACAGAAGGTGTCGCTTTGCACGCTCCTTTTTCGGTGAGTCAATCGGTTGCAAAATGGGTTTTTCAAAATCAACTCCATGTTTCGATTCACTTGGGCGAGCATTCGGATGAACGAGAGTTTTTGGAATATGGCTCGGGGCCTCTTGCACATCTTTTCGAAGAACGCGGCCGCCCTATTCCTGAAGGACGATTTTCCTCTTCGGTGGACTGGCTCGAAGCAGTGGGTGGTTTGCGGCCGGGCACCTTGGCAGTGCATTGCACAAATTTAAAGAAGGAAGAGTTCCAGCGTCTTGAAGAAGCTGGAGTGTCTATTGCATGGTGTCCTGGAACCCAGCGTTATTTCTGCCGAGAAACTCCGGATTTCTCTGGAGCGTTGAGCAAGCCTCCCCTCCTGGGCTGCGATTCCATGGCTTCCAACGAAGTGTTAGATCCCATGTGGGAATACCGGCTGGCTTGTGAGCTGGTTCCGGGGTTTTCGCCTCTGGAATGGTGGACTTCTCTGACCCAAACTGGAGCGGAGGCCCTTAACTTGACCGGGCTACCCCTCCTGCGGTGGGAGATGGGGGGACACCCCCTTCCCGTTGATGCGGAAGCCTTTTGCCAGTGGCTGAGTAGCGAAGAAGCCCCAGGTCATGGAAACTTGTTCCCCTTGTCTTAGGATGGACTCTCATGGAAACGGTCGCCACCCTTCTTGCCAACGCTGAGAAAGTCCTCATCACCGGTCACGTCAAAGCTGATGGTGACTGCTTAGGGACTGAAAGCGTGTTGTTCCATTTGTGTAAAGCAATGGGCAAAGATGTTCGAGTCATGAATCCTGATGCGCCAGATTCCCGCTTTGCCTTCCTTGCAGAATATTGTGACTTTGAAGTTTTTGATCAGGAAGTCGGTATTCCCACCTTTGACCTTGCTTTTGTTTGCGATTGCTCTGTTTTATCTCGATTGGGGGCTTTGGGGGTGGAATTAGCTGCGGCTTCAGGCAATCGAGTTGTGGTGGACCACCATCCGCTTGACCAAGCTGAGCCAGGGTTGTGGCAGGCGATGATTTTGGAGCCCACGGCTGCCGCAAGTGGTTTACTCGCCGTCCGTTTTGCGGAACATCTTGGAGTTGAGCTTCCGCTTCCAGCCCTGGAGGCCGCCTTCGCTGCAATTGCGGCAGATACGGGTTGGTTTAAGTATTCCAATGCTGACTCTCCTGCATGGGAATGCGCGGCCAAACTTGTAGAGGGCGGCGTTGTCCCTGACACTCTTTATCGAGCGATTCACCAAAACAGTCTGCAGGAACATCCAAAAGGAATCGGGCTCGCTCTTTCTAATGTGGAGTACTTTTCAGAGGGCCGCGTTGCAATGACAAAGATATCTCAGGCTGAGCTCCAATCTGCGGGTGCAATCTTGGATGATACCGATGAGGTCCTTGACATCCTTCGTGCAGTCAAAACAGTAGACGCTGTTGCGGTTCTCCTTGAGCGAACTGGTGGAAGCGTGAAGGCGAGTTTACGGAGCAAGGTTGATACGGATGTTCGCGCAATCGCCACGCGTTTGGGCGGCGGTGGCCATGTCCGTGCTTCCGGTATTAGTTTTCAAGAAGGGGTGTCTCTTGAAGAAGCATGGGACCTTCTTCGTAGAGAACTTTGCGTTTAAGCAATCGAGTCTCTTTTCTTGAAAAGGCCAAAGAACGCATATCGAGCAAGCTTGGGGTTTTTGCGTAGGCGCCTTTGAACATAAGGGAGCCACTTGGCGCCGTAAGGAATGTAAACACGAACAGGGAGGCCGGCATCCAGGCATTCTCGGCGAAGTTCTTCACCCACGCCCAGGAGAACTTGGAGTTCAAATCGATTCTTCCATTCAGGGTTTTCTTCAAGGAGTTCTCGAAGCCCTTTAACCAAAACTGGGTCATGAGTCGCAGCGCCTAAGAAACCACCGCCTTGCAGGGTTTGTCGGGCGAGACCTAAGAAGCTTTCATTGATTTCGCCCATAGTTTGGAAAGCCACATCTGCAGGCTCAACATAAATGCCTTTTACTAGGCGAACATTCAGGCCCGGACAGTCTGATAAAAGAGATTCGAGGTCTTTTCTGCTTCGATGAAGCATGGATTGAAGGACGCAGCCCACGTGGTTGCCGTGCTCTTTGTGCAATTGGAGGAATACGCGGAGGGTGGCATCCGTGGTGGGGGAATCCTCCATTTCGTAGCGAACAAACCCACCTTCCGCGGCCGCGAGGGAAACCAAGGTGGAAACTGAATCCGTGCAGAAAGATTCTCCCAAAAGCAAACCCATTTGCGTAGGTTTTAGGGATAGGTTCAGCTCCAGGTCCTGAGTCCGTAAATCATCAAAAAGGGCGCGATACTCTTGAAGTGCACCAGTGACATCCTCTTGATTGGAAACGGCTTCCCCTAAAACATCAAAAGTGAGGCAGTAATTTGCGCTAGAAAGCTGGTGGCCAAGAGCCAAAGCGGCATCCCGATGTTCGCCTGCGACATAACGCTGGCTCAACCGTCGCAATATCGAGCGAGGAACCAGGGGGATGCCGAGGGCAAAGGCGCGGTCGAGGATGGTCATGGATAGGAGAAAGAATACAGGCGAGGCTATACTTTTTCTCATGTCCAGAAGGGTTGCATTTCTTTGTCTGTTGGCCTTCGGTGGCTGTGCCCGACCAGAGCCTGCGGGACTCGATTTAATTCTGGTCTCCATTGATACTTTGCGTGCGGATCGCCTCGGGATTTACGGCGCAGAACGAGCTCCAGAGGGGCGCGCTGAACAGCCCTGGACTCTTCCCTGGCTTGCAGAGAGGGGCGTGGTTTGGGATTCCTGTTGGGCCCCTGCTGGCAAGACTGTCCCTTCCATTGGAAGTGTTTTGACGGGCTTGTCTCCACTTGAACATGGTGCAACCACACACCTATTTCAGCTGGGTGCTTCGAGTTTGGTGGAAGGCTTACGTGAAAGGGGTTTTCGAACCTTCGGGCGGGTTGCGAATCGGCTTCTGGGACCTCAAATTGGATTCGACCGCGGCTTTGAGGACTATGCGATTCGCCCTCGAGAATTTGAGCCCCTTGTTTCCAAAGAGCTTTTGGAGTTGACTGCTCCGGTAATTCAAGAGGGTGGACGGCTGTTTGCTTGGGCGCACTTCATGAGCCCTCATCAGCCTTACGAGCCTCCTGTGCCTTATCAAAAGTGGTCAGACCCCAAGCACCCCATTCGTGCGAATAACACGTTGCTGAATGAGATTCACCGCAACCCAAGTGAATTGACTCCGGGGCTTCGGAAGGACATTCGGGCGCTCTATGACGGTGAAGTGGCTTATGCGACAGATATGCTGCGAGTTTTTTTGGAACAGTTGGATAGCCAATACAGGGCGGCTGACCGTGGCGGCCTTCTTGAAAATGCAGTGGTCGTTTTCTTTTCGGACCATGGCGAAGAACTTGGGGACCGAAACGGTTACTTCCTGCATGCGAAGAGCCTTTATGCCGGCGTTACGCGTGTCCCTCTAATGATTCTTGGTCCTACCTGGAAGCCCGGTGAACGCCGTGCTGAACCTTTTGCTTTGCAAAACCTAATGGCCTCAGTGATGCAAGTTGTGGAACCGAATTGGCTGGAGCCTCCGGCTTCAACACCAAGCACAGTTGGGACTTGGATGCGTGATTTCTATGTCCTTAGAGATTCACGATGGACCCTTGTTCACGCCCCTTGTGAAGGTCGTGGGTGGGGGCCAAAGGAGCCCCCTCAAGCTTCGTATCCTTATCCAGAAATCGCTCTCTTTGATCGCAGCGTTGACCCCTTGGAAGTCAATGATTTGAGTCGGAGCAACCCTGAACAACTTCAAGCAATGCTCCAAGCCTTGAACGCATGGTTCGATTCTCAGGAAATTCGTGTCCCAGTTCCTGTTGGCGGGATGGACCCGAGCTTGTTGGAAGAGCTTGGGTATGCCGAAGAAGCCGAGTCCTCTGGCTGCCGGCCAAGGAGTTTGAATGGTCGCTGAACCTATTCGCCAATATCGCGTAGCTTGGGCAGAGGGCGCCTTGTTAGCGCTTGCCATTTTTTTTATCTTGGCTCTTGGTGGGGAATCGGTTCGCGCTTCCTATCACGGTTATTTGCACACGACCGTTGGTGAGGCAGTTCTTCGTGACGGCCTTCTTCCTGAGAATCCCTATCACGCCGGAAGTCCTCTTCGCTACTACACCTTGTATCCCACTCTTGGGGTTCTCTTGGGGAAAATTGGGATTGGCCCACTATGGGGATTTGCTTGCCTCAACATTTTGGCGGCGTTTCTTTTTGCGCCGGCATTGGATTCCCTTTGTCGTTCCTTTCATCTTCGCTTTAGTGCTCGCCGGGCTGCATTTTGGACAGCAGTTTTGGGCTTTAATGCCCTCGGATGGTTGGGCTTTTTCTTGAACACTCCGACGATTCCGCCCGAGGCCCCCCCGGTTTTCCAGTTATCTCCTCTGAGCTTTTCGGAGATGCCCTTTCATTGGGATCAAAGACTTCAGGCTTTTCTGCCAAAGTTTCTCAATATCTCTTCTTTTGCCTTGGCCTTGCCCTTTGCCTTGTGGGCCCTCGCTGTTGCCAATCGCGGCGCAGATGGAAGAGGAACTCATCAGGCGCGTCGGGGAATCTTCCCTGCGGCCTTATGCCTTGCGCTGAATCCGCTTGTTGGCGCTTTTACCGGGATTTGCATGCTGGGATGGTTGTTGCCTCGATTGATTCGGTGGCCAGCTCCCTCGCGGCTTGCTTGGGTTGGTGCGGGCTTAGCTTCGTGCTTTTTGGCATTAGCTTTTCTGTTGCCGGCCTTTCAAAGTGCTCCAGGTGGAAGCAATCGAGTCGATGTTCAACTTGGGGGGCAACCACTTTGGAATTTCCTTGGACCTCTTTTCATCCTCATCCCTATGGCAGTGCTGGGGCTTCGGTTCTGGTCGAAAGAGCACCGCATTCGATTTGGCTTTGCAACCTTGCTCGCTGCAGCCCTCCTTCTGTTTGGGGATTTCCCTTGGGGCAATGAATATAAATTTGCCCGAATAGGCGCTCTTTTCTGGGCGATTCCCGCAGGTTCTTGGATTGCTCAATGGGCAACATGGCGTGTTCCAAAATGGACTCTTCTTTTTCTCTTGGCACTGCCTACGACTTTGGTCGTTCCCAAAGCGTATTGGGCTTGGGGGAAGGCCTCAAAGCCTTTATTACTCCAAAACAGTTCTGGCTCACTGGTGCTTCCTCCAGAAGAGGGAGGGAGTTTGCTTGTCCAAATGCAATCGTTAGACCCCTCTGCGGTTTGCTTAGTCGACCCCATTGGGTTTCGTGGGCTTGGCGCGGGTCGAGTGCAGGGCCACCCCTTGGCACCGTCGCTTTTCCACCCTTTAGTTGTGGACACCATGCATGTGCACAATGAAGGTCAGCTTGACCTATTGCAACGGGTGGAGTGGAGTCAAGTTTTTTACCAATCACCTAGCGAGAAGGATGCCTTTGCGGCCCTCCAAGCACTACGGAATCTCTTTCCCCAACGAGGGATGCTTGTTCTTCTTCCCGAAGGGAAGTCAGCTCCGAGCGAAGCTTTAGAGACTTGGAAATCCGAGGGCCTTAGCCTTTGGCACCTTCCAGCTCCAAAATAGGACGCCTGAAACTAAGAGCTTCTAGCACATGACCTTCGGAGATTTCTTTGCTTTCCATTAGGTCTGCAATAGTTCGGGCGACTCTTAGGCAACGTAGCTGGGCACGCCCGCTCCAGTGAAGGCTGTGAGCGGCTTGATGAATCCTTCTCTTGGCGGCTGCGCTGACTCCGCAGTTGAGTAGATGGTCAAACTGCATTTCTCCGCCTTTGGCCGGCATGTCTCCGCTGAGTCGGTCAGCCTGAATTTTTCGCGCCGACTCAATTTTCTGGGTAGCCTCCGATTGTGTGGGAGAGGTCGGTGGCGCATCAAGAGCTTCCGGGGCCACAGGTCCCATTTCCACGAACAGGTCAAAACGGTCCAATAGTGGGCCACTTGCTTTATGTAGGTAACGCTGAACTTGAAGGGTTGTGCACTGACAACCAATTTTTGGATGCGTCAAGTAGCCGCAAGGGCATGGGTTTCTGGCCGCAACTAGGAGGACTTTTGCAGGGAAACAAGCCCAACTGTCTGCACGTTGGAGTCGAACTTCACCCTCTTCCAGAGGCTGTCGAAGACCTTCCAGAACGGGGCGTGCGAATTCTGGTAATTCGTCCAGAAATAAGACCCCGTGGTGGGCCCTAGAGATTTCTCCGGGCCTCAAGGGTCGTCCGCCTCCCAGAACGCCCTGGGCCGAAACGCTGGTGTGTGGTGCGCGTAAAGGGGCTTGGCGGGGTAGGGAGGGCACTCTGCCTAAACAAGCTTCCACTCGAGCGACCTCCAGTGCCTGGTTTGGATTTAAGGGCGGCAAGAGCCCAGAGATTCTTTTGGCAAGCATGCTCTTCCCCGTTCCTGGAGGGCCTTGCAAAAAGAGTGGGTGCCCACCGGCAACGGACAAAATAGCGGCTTCTCTTGCCAGGGTTTGGCCTCGCACATCTTCAAGGCGAGAGTCCTCTCTCTTTCCGGCATTCTCCTGCCCAAAGGCGGCAACGTGCTGGTCCGGATGAAGCAGGATTTGCACAACTTCAGATAGGTCTACGGCACCAAAAGCCAGCACACCTGGAGCAAGGGCCGCCTCGTGAGCCACTTCAGGCGCCCCAATTATTCCCGCAAAGTTGCCTTCAGTAGCTAAAGCTGCCAATAAAGTGCCGCGCTCTGGAGGAATGATCCGTCCATCTAAATCCAGTTCACCCAAAAAGAGCCAGCGCCCTCTTGGAGCAGGAATACAACTTTGTGCGACTAAAAGCGACACCGCCATGGCGAGGTCTAAGGGCATGCCTCGCTTCGGGACTTGAGCGGGAACGAGGTTCACCAATACGCGCGTTTTTGGAAAGGGAAAAGAGTGACTGCGCAAGGCAGAAGGAAGTCGCTCCCGAGCCTCCATTGCAACGCGATCTGGCATGCCTACTAAAATGAGCTGAGGCATGCCTCGGGTAATCAGAGTTTCTACGCGGACGAGTTCTGCATTCCCGTTGTGTAGCGTGGCTCCGTGAATGCTTTGCACTCTTAGGAAACGAAGTGCGAAGGAAAGGGAAACATTGTTTTTAGAAAAATGAGTTTTCCACAGGAGGCCACTTCAGATTCTCTTCGCTTGTTAATCGAAGTGGGATATTTCTTTTTCTAAGCAAGGGTGTTGCCGCCAAGTCAGCTTCCCTTTCGGAACAAGAAGCCCAAGCTTCACGCGGGCGCAGATGGTTTAGTAACTCCGGCAGACCCGCAGTTGTTCGCCCGTGATGTGGGAGTACCAGGACTTCAATCGGTCCGGGTTCCAGTACGGTGCAAAGCCATCGAAGATCCCGCCCGAACTGATCTCCAATGACGAGTACCCTTCCTGAAGGACCGATAAGCTCCAAAACACAGCCTCCTGCATTGGATTCGCCCTCTATCCGCATTGGGCAATTCCAAAGTCGAGCTTGGAAGGGGGTCATGCCCTCGATTTCCGTGAAAGTCCCTGGAGTGGAGAAGATTTGTTGGCTTTGATGTTTTTTCTGAAATACTTTCATTGCTCCTGAGTGGTCATAGTCTCGATGACTAAGAGCCCATTCTCTTGGTACCGGCCAGGAATTTTTTCGAAGGTGCGGCCAGAGTTTATTCCGCAAGAGTAGGTTTGGCGAGATACTCATGCTTCCAAAATCAAAAAGAAAGCTTTTTTGGTGTCCGGCGGTCACAGCGGACAATCCGTGACCCACGGATAAAAGAGCGAAGCCAGGTTCTCCTTTTTTGGGATAAAGTAAGCTTCCTGAAAATCCTAGAAGAGCAAAGCAGATTGTGATATGCCGCAACTTTGGATTCCTTAACCCCATCGCCACAACACTGCTCAAAGAAAATAAGGCCCAAGCAGAAAGGGAGATTTTCGGAGCAACGAGTGGAGTTGCCGGAAGTTGATCAATAAGTTCCAAAATTAGGTTTTCAAATTTGCTAAGTCCTTCTAGAAAAACTCCGACCATCTCTCCGGGGGAGCCTGGAAGGCATGCCATGGCGGATCCCAACATGCGAGGCGGGAGGAGTAAAGACATCGGTGGGGTGAGGGCAACTGACCAAGGCTCCAGGGTGCCTTGCCTTGCCAGCAAGCAAGGGGAAGTGGCCAAGCTCGCAGCCAGGGAAGAACGAAAGATTCTCCAAGTTTTGTTTCCACCTCGAGTTCTGTTTACCCAGATCAAGCTTGCGGTCGCAGAGTAGGAGAGCACAAAACCCAAGCCTTGTTCGCGCGGGGAAAGGAGTGCACATTCCACCCAGAGTGCCCCCGCCCACAGGTGGAAGGCGTTCACTTGCTTTCCCGAATGATGGTGCCAATCCCGAAGGAAAAGGGCGGAAAGGGCGCGGATGACCGGGGCGCGGAACCCTGCTAAGCCTCCTGCAAAAAGAAGGAGGAGTGGCCGAAGAAACCTCAAACGACCACAGAGCAAACGCCTGAGAATGGAATCCCACAACCAAAAATGCATTCCAGAAACCGCAAGAAGATGCAATAGACCAAGCCCTCGAAACAAGGCGTATCTTTGGGGGTGTACGGCTTTGAATTCCCCGAGCAAGAGGGCGCGAGCGAGGCCAGCCTCTGGTGTGGGTAGGTTTTCTTCGAGTCGAGCTCGAAGGGCGTTTCTTGTGCGTGTAAGAAAGTGGAATGCGCCTCTATGGTGTTGAAAGGATGGATCTGCAAACAAGTGGTTGAGTTGCCAGCCCCAAGAGGACTTTTTTAATACCCCATGAAAACGGCGAGGCCCTTGAGGGGGGTTATTCCGAGAGGAAAAAGAGATGGAGGGGAAGTGAGCCCGGAATGGGAAGCCGCCCTTTGATGGGATGGGGATGATTTCTCCTTCAAATCCACCCTGATCGCTTCGATGAGAATCCAGGACTTGACCACAGAATTGAACAGGGCGCCCTTCGTCGGGAGGCTTGCTCCAGCTCTGTTTCGGTGGGGGGCTAAACCTGGCGCTGGCGAGAAGGAAGCTGGAAAGCAGAAGGAAGGGCAACTTTCCTGATTTCCTCCCCTTCAGAAAGACAACAAAGATAGAAATGGAAGCCACCAAGATTGAGCTTTGATTTCCGGTGGGAAGTGGGGCGGAAGCAATACATTGAACCCAGGATCCTGCTAGCCAAGCCAATGCACAGGCCACGGGAATCCACCTTTTTTCGGAGAGCTCCACGCCAAGCAAACGAAGGCAAAACGAAAGGGTGACCCTACACTTTTAGAATGCCCAGCTCAGTCCCTGCCGCACTCTATCCTGGAACCTTTGATCCAGTGACCCGTGGTCATTTGGATTTAATTCATCGTGGCCTTGGACTTTTCGGCTCTTTGCGGGTTGGGGTCGCGCGAAATGCTTCGAAATCTCCGCTTTTTACTGCAGAGGAGCGGGTCGACATGATTCGTGCAGAGGTTGAGAACCTGCCTGAAGTGACGGTTGAGAGTTTTGGTGGTTTAGTCGTGGATTACTGTAAAGAGAATGGAATCTCCACAATCCTTCGCGGTGTGCGCACAATTTCAGATTTTGAGTATGAATACCAAATGGCTCTCACGAATCGCACCCTAGACGATGGCATCGAGACGGTGTTTGTTATGCCAAGCGAGGAGTTTTCCTTTGTGTCTTCTCGGCTCATCAAAGAAGTTTACGCTGGGGGAGGAGACCTCGAGCGTTTTCTGACTTCTGCGGTACGCGCTCAAATGGTCGATAGACTGAAGCCATGAAAATGATTACTACGGAACAGGCACCAGCGGCGATTGGCCCCTACAGCCAAGCTGTGCAGGCTGGAGGCTTTCTTTTTTGTTCGGGACAAATAGCCTTGTGTCCAGATGGTTCTCTGGTTGAGGGAGGTGTGGTTGAGCAGACACATCAAATTTTTAATAATATTGAAGGGGTTTTGTCGGCTGCTGGCTGTGACAAGGATTCCGTTGTGAAATGCTCAGTTTTCTTAAAGGACATGAATGATTTTGCTTCTGTGAATGAAGTCTATGCAGACTACTTTGGCGAACACCGCCCTTCCCGTGCCTGCGTTGAAGTTTCCAGGCTTCCCAAAGATGTTCTAGTTGAAATCGAAGTCACTGCTCTTGCGAACTCAGCGTAGCCTTCTGTTTAGGAGTCGATTGAAGCATGCTATTTAATTCGCCTGCCTTCATCTTCCTTTTCCTCCCCATTGTTCTCTTGGGGTTCTTTTCGCTTGGGAAACGAGGATTCCAAAAATCAGCAGTTACTTGGCTAGTTTTTTCTTCCCTATTTTTCTATGGTTGGTGGAATCCGGCCTATCTTTGGTTGCTCATTTTCTCCATTCTCTTCAACTTTTTCTTGGGAATCGCTTTAGAAAGGAGAAGGAAGAAAGCGATTTTAGTGGCAGGGGTTGCCGTCAATCTTGGCTTGTTGGGCTACTTTAAGTACGCCGACTTTTTCATTTTGAATGCCAATGCTATGTTTGACCTTGATGTTGGAGGTCAGAAAATCTTGCTGCCTTTGGCGATTTCCTTCTTCACTTTCCAGCAAATTGCTTACATTGTTGACGTTTATAGAGGGGAGGTTAAAGAAAGGAATTTTCTTCATTACGCATTGTTCGTGACCTTTTTTCCACAGCTCATTTCTGGCCCCATTGTGCATCATGCTGAAATGCTTCCCCAATTTGCGCGGAAGGAGAGCTATAAATTTAGGCTGTCAAATCTGAATTTCGGCTTGACCACCTTTGCTGCGGGTTTGTTTAAGAAAGTCGTCCTTGCTGATGGCATTTCCGAGTATTCAACTCCAGTGTTTGAGGCAGCAGACGCAGGTCAGCTCGTCACATTTTTTGACGGCTGGGGTGGTCTCATTGCCTACTCCATGCAAATCTACTTTGATTTTAGTGGCTACGCAGACATGGCAATAGGGATTGGCGCAATGTTTGGCATAGCTTTGCCACTCAATTTCAATTCTCCTTATCGGTCAAGAAATATTATCCAATTCTGGCGTTGTTGGCACATGACTTTGTCCAGGTTTCTCAAGGATTATCTTTACATCCCACTTGGTGGAAATCGAAAGGGGTCCCGATATCTAAACCTATTCATAACTATGCTACTCGGTGGCCTGTGGCACGGAGCTGCTTGGAATTTTGTGATTTGGGGTGCCCTCCATGGCGCTTACTTGATGCTGAATCATTTTTGGAAGCACTTCAGTCTTAAAAGCAAGCCCAAAACCTTGCCCAAGCCGTCTATGCTTAGGGCGATTTTCTCTACAGCGCTGACTTTTCTTGCCGTATCTTTTGCTTGGGCATTTTTCCGAGCAGAGACCTTTGCCGGTGCGCTGAGTTTGACGAAAGCCATTCTTGGCCAAAACGGCTTGATGCTCCCAGCTGTTTCTCAGGGGTTCCTTCCTGAGTTTTTTCAGAATTCCTTCTCATTTTTCGAAGGAGGTGGAGTCCTTAGTTTCCCCAGTGGTTGGGGCTTTGCTTGGCTCCTTGTTTTGGGTGGAGTCATTTTCTTCCTTCCAAATACCCAAGAGTTCATTACTCGAGAGCGGTTTACGGAGGAGAAAGAAGCTCTTGCTAAAGGTAGAGCGTCCTGGACTACTTCCTGCCTCCCGGCAATCGTGGTGGGTTTCGTCTTATTCGTCTCTATAAAGATTATGGTTTCCGTCTCCGAAAGCGAATTTCTGTACTTTAATTTCTAGATCATGAAGTTCCTTTTAAGCATTCTCCTTACCTTCTTCACATGTTGTATGTTGTGGATTGCCCTGATTTATTTACAGATTGGCTCGAAGACTAATCAATCTGCTTGGATTCAAAATTACTTTGAATACAAAGAAAGCCGAGCGCTGGCAATTCAAGGGAATAAGGTAATCATTATTTCAGGGTCAAATTCTCTTTTCGGATTTGATTCCACGACCTTGGAAGAGGAGTGGGGTATTCCAGTAATTAATGGTGCTGTCAATGCCGGCTTAGGCTTGCAATATATTTTGGACCGAAGCAAACGGATCCTCCGAAGAGGAGATACGGTTCTCCTTCCCCTAGAGTATGACTACTATCAATCGGATGGCATGCCCACAGTCGTTCAGGTTGATTTTCTTCTGTCTAGAGACGCGAGCTACTTCCGAGAGCTTCCCCTTCTTGAGAAGTTAATTGTTGTCTCCCGAACCAGCTTTGCTCGACTTCTTGAGGGCCTCCTGAGAATGGGAAAAGAGGGAAGCCTCCCACTTGATGGGCGCTTGTCCACGGAGAAATTGAATAAATGTGGAGACCTAATCATGTTGGACTCCGCCGAGCTCACGGAAAGTCAGCGTTACGATTTAGATCATGCGCTTCCCGTCCAAATTGAGGATCCTCAGCTAAGTTCTACTTATGTTCAAACAATGGATATCTATCTGGGCTGGGCAGAAAGAGAAGGGGTGAACGTTGTGGCCATGCCCTCTTCTCCGATGTATTTTGAAGACTACCGTCTAGAGGGACATGTGGAGACCATGAAAAATATCAAAGGGTATTTCCGACAGCATGGCATCCCGTTTGTGGGGGACCCATTGGGCCATATGTTTGAGAAGAAGTATTACTACGATTCTGCCTACCACCTGAACGATAAAGGCATCAAGAGGAGGACAGAACTAGTCATTGATGAGTTTGAGAAAGCTGGAATTTTCCCATAAACGACTCCAATAAAGGGAGAGAGGGGAATCGGTTTACTTGCCTAACCTGTCTCGAAGCCCATCGGCCACGAGGTTTAAAGCGAGCAGGCTGGCAACTAATGCTGCGGCAGGAAAAGCTAGTAGCCACCAACAACCCACAAGGGGGTTGAGAGCGGCGAGCCCATCCGCAGCCAAGAGTCCCCAGGAAATCGAAGGGGGTTCGACACCCAGCCCCAGGAAGGAGAGGAAAGCTTCCATCAAGACCACCCGAGGCACAGTAATTCCCAACATGACCAAAAGGGATGGCGCCATATTCGGCAGTAGATGGCGGATGAGAATTCTGCTTCGGCTTGAGCCCACGCTTTGGGCGGCTTGAACAAAAGATGACGACCGCAAACGCAAGGCTTCTGCTCGCGCAATCCGGGCAGTTGGGAGCCAGAACAATAGACCGATGGCTAAATAAAACACATGCATTCGCCCGATGCCTATTGCATCAAGTTCCATGCGATACTCACTCAGAATGGAAAGTAGGAATAAAACAAGGACCACCATCGGCATAGATTCCATGGCGTCAGCAATTCGCATCATCACTCGGTCTACTTTTCCTCCAAGAAGGCCTGCGATGCTACCCCAAGGGATTCCGATAAAAAGGGCGAGGAGACTTCCAAAGAGGCCGGTTGCAAGGGAAACTCTTGCACCAAAGAAAATTCGAGCGAACAGATCTCTCCCCTTGGAGTCGGTCCCTAAGAATGGAGCTTGAGTCCATGCTGGTTCGACAAGGCGCTGATTTAAGTGAATCGCACTAGGGTCCTCGAATGGTAGTGATGGAGCTAGAAAAGCAATGACCGAAAGCAACAGCAAGAAAAAAAGGCCCCAGCGAGAAGATTGCCGCAAGCGAATCACGAGAGACTCTCCATGCGAGGGTCGAGGCGCGCTAATAGGAAATCTGTGAATAACGAAAATAAACCAAGGACAGCGGTGTAGAGCAAAGTAGCACCAAGCGCTAGGGTGTAATCTCGATTCATGGCTGCTTGAACAAAGTGGGCGCCCAATCCAGGCAGGGCAAAGACTTGTTCGATGACGAGAGAACCCGTGAGGAGCCCTGCCGAGGCAGGTCCTAAAAAGGCAACGACAGGCATTAAGGCGCTTCGAAGGACATGTCGCCTTAATAAAGTCTCTGAATCCATACCTCGTGCGCGGGCCGCCAATACCGCTGGAGTTTCAAGGACTTCAAGGGCAGAAGTTCGAAGAATGCGGGCCACTTGTGCCGCAAAAGGCAAGCCAAGGCAGAAGCAAGGCATTAGCCAATGACGAAAGCCGCCTAAGCCAGCAGGAGGGAGGAGACTCCAAGAAAAACTGAATAATGCGACCAAGCCTCCAGCTAAGACAAAATTGGGCAAAGCCATGCAAAGGGTGGCTACGCTCAGGACAAAGCGGTCTGGGCTTTTATTTTTTCTAGAGGCGGCCCAAAGCCCAGCTGGAATGCCAAGTAACAAGGCAACAAAAAGCGCGCCGCCCCCAAGAGTAATTGAAATCGGAATCGCTTCTGCGAGTACATCGGCAACACGAGTGCCCCGGTAGCGGAGAGAGGGACCTAAATCCCCATGGAAAACTCCAGAAACTGCATGAGCGTATTGTTGGAGCAAGGGCTCATCCAAGTGGTACTCCGCCAGGAGTGCTTTTTCTACTTGAGGAGGGAGTTGTCGATCCGAATCAAAGGGACCGCCACGCACAGAGTGAACCATGAAGAAGGTCCCGGCATGAACGAAGAAAAGAACGAAGGTCAATGCCAATAACCGGCGCAAAAAGCGTTTCATCGTTCCTCCGCTTGGGTTGAAGGAAGAAGGTGCAAGCCTGCCCAATGGATGGTGCCCAATAGATTTCGGCGATAACCTTGAACTCGAGAGGAGACAAGCTCTCTTCCAGCATAGTGAAACAACGGCATGATGGGGGCCTCGCGCAAGAGTTGCTCTTCAGCTTGGCGTAGAAAGTGCATTCGCGGTTGTTGGTGGGTAGTTTTTTTTGCCTTCTCTAATAGGAGGTCATAGCGTTGGTCTTTCCAACCTGTTCGATTGTTGGGGGAGTCCGAACGGAAGACATCTAGAAAGGTCGTAGGGTCCAAGTAGTCACCAATCCACGAGGAGCGGGATAGTTGGTAGTCCAACTTTTTTTGCGCATCTAGAAAGACTTTCCATTCTTGGTTGTAGAGCCGAGTTTCTATTCCAAGAACCATGCGCCATTGAGCCTGTAAAGCTTCAGCTACATCACGATGAAGCTCCGCCGTGTTGTAATGAAGCTCCACTTTTGGAAATGGGTGTTCAGAGTCATAGCCAGCTTCCCTTAAGAGGCGTCGGGCGGTTTCAGGGTCGTAATTGTGGCCGTCGGGGCCATCCCAATTAGGGAGAGAATTTGGAATTAAAGTTTTGGCAGGGGGCTGCCCAGAGCCCAGGGTCTTGGCTAATAGAGTTCGGTCCACTGCCAAGGAAAGAGCGCGTCGCACACGTGCATCATCAAAGGGGGGCTGCGTCGTATTGAAGCGATAGAAATAGGTTGCCAAAAAGGGTTGGGGGTCAAATTCTGGGCGTGAGCGTGGGCCTCGTATTTTGTCGCGTATGAGTTGTTTCTCGCGTTGGTACAAAGAAGAAACGGCTAAGGCAGGAACGTCTGGAATGAAGTGTGCTTCACCCGTCAAAAACAAGTTGAGGGCTGTGAACTGAGATTCAACAGTTAGAAAAACAATTCCCGGCAAATGTACCTTTCTTTCATTCCAATAGTGTGGGTTAGCTTGAAGTTGGATGCGGTCACGAATGCGACGAGAGCCAAGGAGAAATGGACCGCTGGTGACTTTTCCTGCTGATTCACTGCCATCTCGAAGACCAGGAGGGACGGGAGCAAGAGCGTGGTAAGCGCACATCCCAGGGAAAAATGGTTTCGGGGATTGGAATTTGACGCGAAGGATGTTGTCTTCAACGACTAGGCCACCTTCTGTTAAATCATGTAGCCAATCTCGATAAGGAGCTGCGGTTGCCGGGGATTGGAGGCGCTCCCAGGACTTCAAGACGTCCATAGCCCCCAGTGCAGAGCCATCCGACCACTGAAGGTTGGGACGAAGGCGAAACTCCCAAGAGTAGCCGCCGTCGGGGCTGCTGAAGTGCTCTGCAAGCTCAGGGAGCACCTTTAAGGTGGAAGGGTCAATGCGGGTCAGGCCTGAAAAGAGAGCGGAAAGAACCCGGCCTTCTGGGGCCCCTGTCGCCAGCTGAGGATCCAAGCTCTGGACGTCCGCATTGTTGGCAACAACAAGGGTGCCGGGAGGAATAGACTTTGTGCAGGCAGGCACGAGCCCCAAGCTCACCAGAAGAAGGGGGAGCAGGGGCGTAAGCGAGAACCGAAACTGGGCAGAATGCCAATCCACAAGCTCAGGATAACGGCAAGAAGCCGTAGAATCTCCTCGTGGTTGAACAAGCTTTCCTTCGGATTCAAAACCTGTCTCTTGCTTCGCAGGAGGGCCAATCCCTTGTGAAAGACCTCTCCCTAGAAGTTTCTGCCGGGCAGGCTGTTGGGATTTTGGGGGAGTCGGGTTCGGGCAAGACTCTGACGGCTCTGGCCGCCATGCGCCTGTTGCCCCCTTCTGTAATTCAAACCCAAGGGGAAATTTATTTGGAAGGGTTAGCCTTGGGTCCTCTGAGCGAAGTGGAAATGTGCAAAATCCGAGGCGCAAAGCTGGGTTTTGTTTTTCAGGAGCCCGCTGCTGCATTTAACCCCGTTTTACCGGTTGGTGTCCAGGTTGCCGAGGCGATGGAATTGCACTTGCCACTCGGCAAGGTTGAACGGAAGAATGCCTGCCTTGAGCTGATGGAAGAGTGTGGTCTTCAAAGCCCTGCTGATATAGCTCGCGCTTATCCACACCAACTCTCTGGCGGGATGCTTCAACGAGCCATGATTGCCGCCGCCTTGGCTGGAAGCCCTCAACTCCTCATCGCCGATGAGCCTACAACGGCCTTGGATGTAACGATTCAAGCCGAAATCTTGCAGCTGGTCAATCGCCTTCGTTCGAGCCGAGGGCTTGCCCTCCTGTGGATTAGCCATGATTTGGGTGTCTTGGCTTCGGTTTGCGAAGAACTTGTGGTGATGAAAAGTGGCCAGGTTTTGGAGCAAGGAAGTGTCCATCGTGTGCTCGGAGCTCCAAATGACCCCTACACCAAAGAACTCGTTGCCGCAGCTCCACGATTGGAGGTGGGGCCGTGAAACCCATCTTGGAAGTCAAGGACCTTAGGGTTACCTACCCTGGTCAGACAAAGCTTTTTGGGGGCTCGGATTCCGACAGCATTGCTGTTCGCGGCATTTCCTTTAAGGTTCATTCCAATCAGGTTTTCGCCTTGGTCGGAGAATCTGGTTCTGGAAAGTCCAGTACGGGGCGTGCCTTGGTCGGGCTAGTCCCAGCCGCTGGGGGAGAAGCATGGTTTCGACCCTCGGAGGCTCGAATCCAAGCTGATGCTCGCCTTGCTGCACTCATGGGCCGTTTTGGTCGTGATGGGGCACTGAACTTGCTGACCCTTCCAGCCAAAGAATGGAAGCCTCTTCGCCCCCTCGTCTCCCTTATTTTTCAAGACAGTAGAGCCGCGCTAAACCCACGCATGAAGGTCGGAGATTCCATTGCAGAACCTTTGCTCATCCACCGCCGAGAACGGGGTTCTGCTCTTCAAGAGAAAGTCCGTCTTCTCATGGAGAAAGTTGAACTGGATCCGAGCCTCGCTTCTCGCCTTCCCGCCAAGCTTTCTGGTGGCCAGCGGCAAAGGGCCTGTATTGCTCGCGCTCTGGCTTTGGGCCCCGAATTGGTCATTTGTGATGAAATGGTTTCTGCCTTGGATGTTCTTGTCCAAAACCGAATTCTTAGCTTGCTCACAATGCTTCAAAAGGAAGCTGGGACTTCCTTCCTCTTCATTACCCATGATCTTGCCATTGTTTCGGGTTTTGCTGATTGCACGGCGGTGATGAAATCGGGTCGTTTGCTTGAAGTTGGAGAAACTTCTCAAGTATTCCAGGCCCCGGAACATGAATACACGCGTACTCTCTTGGACTCTGTGCCTCGCCTAAATCCATGAGTCTTCGCGCCATTTTTTTTGATATTGACGACACACTTTACTCTTCCACAGAGTTTGCGGGCCAAGCTAGGGAGAAGGCGGTGGAGTCCATGATTGCCCGAGGGTTATGTGCTGAAAAGGAAGATGTTCTCGCTGAGCTCCAACAGGTTGTGATTGAGTTTGGTTCCAATGACAGTCGCCACTTTGATCGTTTGCTAAACCGCCTACCTCAAAGTGCCGTAGGGAAGGTCAATCCAGCCTTGCTCGTGATGGCGGGTGTGATTTCTTATCACGAGACTAAATGGAAAAAGCTCACGATTCGACCCGAAGCTCACGGCTTATTGGAAGATCTTTCCAGTACAGACTTGCGCCTTGGAATTATTTCAGCGGGATTGGCGGGAAAACAGATGGAGAAAGTCCTCCGGCTGGGCCTTGACCGATTCCTTGACCCACAACTTCTTTTTATTACTGACCAAGTTGGAATGGCGAAAACAAACCCTGCCTTTTATGCCCATGCCGCAGAGGTTGCAGGATTCTCTACCGAGGAAGCCATGCACGTGGGGGACCATCCACTAAAAGATGTCGATTCTGCAAAACGAGCTGGGATGATTACCGTTCTCCACCACGGCTCGGGTAAGTATGCAGACTTGTCAGGTGGCCTCGAGCCGGACTACAAAATCAACGCCCTAAACGAACTCAGGGAGATTCTGAACACTAAGTTCGGAATCTCCCTGTAATGGGAGGGGCGGTGGTTTTGCTCGGACTTTAGATTCGAGCGTCGAGGTCGTCGGCGATTTCCAGCGCGTCAGTGATTTGAGCGCGGATGATGACAATGACATCCTCTTTCTCGTTGGCTTCGCCTTCACTTTTGAAGAGCCAAGAAAGCACAGGGAATTTGGCCATGATGGGCACTTCTGCGCGTTGCTCGACATCCGTAACTTTCTTGAGGCCAGCAATCACAACCGTGCCGCCATCAGGAATTACTGCGGTTGTGTTAGCGCTACTTACCGTCAACTCAGGAAGTTGAAGGGTCACTGGAGTGGTCAATCCAGCAAGGGAAGAAGTGAACTCAGGAATCGGGCGCTTTAGAGAAGCAACCGTTGGTTGCACCTCGAGAGTGATGTAACGTCGGTCATGGCTGATGGTTGGACGGACATCCAAGACCATTCCATCCGAAACGACACCAACTTGAGGGTCAGCAATAATGGATGCCTGGGCGACTTCAACATCCATGTCCTGAACATAAGTAATTTGGTTCAGAACCGTGATGAAAGCGCGCTGAGTGTTTTGTGCGGAAACGGTAACAGCGTTGACCTCTTCTGCGCGGTTAGATTTTTCAACAGCGCGGAGGACCATGGAGAGTTGAGTGTCATCCAAGAACACAAATTGCATTGCCATTCCACCGGTATTCGAGAGGCGGCTTCCATAGTCACCTAGAATATTTTCAGTGCGGCCGCGAATATCGCCATCGCCACCTTCGTTAAAGAATGCACCCGCGGATGGGTTCGTTTCTGCAGAACCGGGCAGACCCTGGCCGTCGTTGTCCAAGCCCAAGGAAGTGTTGTCTTCCAAGCCGGAGGTCATGTCATCCAGGTTAGGCATGTCGGTGGGCGGAGAGAAGGTTCCACCTAATCCGCGGAAGTCCAAGCCAACTTCCTGTAGGAAGTCCTTCTGGACGGTTAGGAAACGAGCCTCAATGGTGACCATGGAAGAGATGTAACGACGCATATCCTCCAAGAAAGCGTCAATTTCCTTTTGCACTTCCGGCGTGTGCCAGACGATGAGGTGACCATTGGAGTAAGTAATCGAAACACCTTCAAGGTCTTCCCAGGTATTGGCGGCAACCGATTGTTGCACCAAAGTTTCTAGGTTGGCAGGATCCAAAATCGGTGCAGGCTCTCCAATGATTCCGCCTTGGACCAATTCCTCGCTGTCCGACTCATTGTCCGGTAAGTGGATTTGGTCAATTTTCGGACCAGAGAAGTCCACTAAGGTCGAAGTCAAATCCTGTACATCGTGCGCGCGGAGAATGAATTGGCCTTTTGCTTGAGAAACGCTGGTGATGTAAACAACACCGTGCTTAAAGGAGTATGTGACATCTGGACCAGCGGCATCCGTAATGACTCGAAGAGCATTTGCGACGGTAATCGTTCGGTTCAGCTTTAGGTTGAACTCGATACCTTCGGAGTCCACGGCGTCAATGGCGTGTGGGGTCACCACGAAAGGAATGTCGGTGTAGGGGCGAAGCTTGTTGATGACTTCTTCAAGGGATGTTTCACCTTCGACAGAGAAACCAGGAATAGTGGAATTAGCGGCCTCTTCTTGAAGGGCTAGGTTCTCCATCTCAATGGCACTCCCCGAGTCTTCATCCTCACCACGGTCACGATCTCTGGTAATCCGCGCCCAGTATTCCAAGTCGGGCATATCCAAAACTTCAGTGCTTGGGACCATGGCGTCTTCCATATCCTGAAGCCAGCTCTTGAAGCGCTCTGAGCGCTTGGTCATGAATTCCTCATTCACCAATTCGTGGCGGGCGCGAAGGGTGGCATCGCGTAGTTCCCGTGCTTTTTCATTGAGTGGGTCAATGGCCAAGACATCTTCTGCAAGGTCGAGGGCTTCGTCGAAATTGCGAGCATCAAAGGCCTCAATGGACAAAGAAATCATCCGAGCTTTTCGGTTTTCCTCGCGGGCACGCATTTCCTCTTCCTCGGCCTGGAGGAGTTCGAATGCTTCCTTCTTCTCGGCGTCGCGACTGGTGGCGAGATCCGTTGCCCGCTGATCTCGAGCCTGCTGGAGGGTGGATTCGACCTGCTTATCCAAGCCTGCCCAGTCCATCTCGTACTGAATGCTGTCGATCCTCGCTTTGGCCAGAACGAGAGCGCCAATGGCTTCATGGAGTTCGCCTTCTTCAAACAGGCGGAAACCACGGGCTGCGTGGGCCTGAGTCGCAGCTTTCTCCTTGCTAAGGCGAGCTTGCAGACGAGCGTGAACATCGTCCGCGGAGCCGGCGATAGGGACAATAGCTTTACCCATAGCCATCTGAATTTGATCCATCAACATCCGTGCTTCTCGGTCGCCAGGGGAGCGTTGAAGAGCGGCGATGACAGACAATTCGGCATCCATGAGACGCCCGTCAGCCATGGCGGCTGTCGCCGTATCCAAATCGGCTTGAACCAAGAGGGCAATCTTTTGTTGACGTAAGGTTGCGGCGTCACGACCTTCTTGGACTACAGGATCTTGGTTGGAGGGCGCCGTGTTGAATGCACTAGCAGAAGACGGAGCGGAATCTGTGTCAACAGAGCGGGTCTTAGTAAGAACAGTTTCTGGTTCAGCTTCAGCAAAGAGTTCAATGGAGTCATCGAAATCAGAGGATGGAGTATTGCAGCCGGCAATTAGGAAAATAGCCGGTAGAGTTCGTGCGAGTACCTGGAACAGGGAGTTCTTCATGGAAGGCTTGAAAGGTTCGGGGGAGGCCTTTTTACTAATGGGGTACGAGGGCGAAAATCTCATTATTCCTCGAATGATCCTGCGAAGGAGATTTTTTGGAATCCCTTCTCGATGACAACGTCTAGGACGACGACAACATCACCGTAAACAGAGCCCTTGCGGACATCTAGGGTGATGGGAGTATCCTCCTTCATTTCTTCAGTTTTGGCGAAGCGGTCAAGGAAGGTGGAAAGTGCTTTCGCATTGGGGAACGAGTTTGTTCCGACGATGTACTCCACTTCACGGCCAACATAGCGCTTGAGGCGACCCTCCGGTTGGGAGTTAGTTCTTGTCGCCGGGTCCGGAGTTAATCGTCCATCCTTTTTGACAAGGATTACAATGTCCACCTTTTCAATAGGTTCAGTCTCGGTGGTCATAGAGCCCATATCTTTTGGAAGTGCAGCATCGAGCCGCCCTTCTAGAACCTTGAACTTCAAGGTCACAATAAAGAAAATCAGTAGCAGGAAAGTCACGTCAATCATGGGAGCCATGTCCGGCTTGACTTCTTCGAATTTTGGTCTTTTTCTTCTTGCCATGAGCCTCTGCCTTATCGCTTCTTTTCCTTTGCAGATTCAGGTTCCGATGCAGCAAGCTGAACTTTCCAAATCCGAACGTTTTGCCTAGAGCAGGCTTCCATAATCCTGGAGATGTATTTGAATTCCGTATTGCGGTCTGCCCGAATCAAAATCGGTTCGTCGGGAAGAGGCCCCAAGTTTGGATCTTCGTCTGTTTCCATTTGTTGGGCAAACTTTTCAAGTTGAAGAGCAAGCTTCCAGTAGAAATCCGGACGGGCTTTGCGAATTGGATCCGAGCCTTTTGGCTCAATACCTTCCCAAAAAAGCTTTTTCTTCTTCCAAATGATGTCGCCAATCGCGCAAAAGGGTTTCTTCCCGTCGACCTTCTGATGCTCGTTCCGAGGGCCTGGGGTGCAGGTACATCCCATCACATTCAAGATAGGGCGGCCAGGTGGAGGGTCGTCATGTCCCGCTTGGATTGCCACGGGTAGTTTCAAATCTTCCAACTCCTGCTGTGTGAGGTCGTTCACAATGATGAAAAAGATAATCATCAAGAACGTCACGTCAATCATCGGCGTCATGTCGATGTCGATTTCCGTTTCTGGTCGTGCTCGTTCACTCATTGTGCATTAGGGAGAAGAAGACAGTGAAATTAGTGGGTTGGGCGGAAGCGGTCGAACATTTCCTCAACAATCGCACCAATTTCTAGTGACATCATGGTCACTTTATTTCGGAAGAAAACGAAGAACGCAGTCACTGGAATCGCAACAGTCAGACCCAAAACGGTGGTAACAAGCGCCAACTGAATGTCACCTGCAAAGTCGCGTGGCTCAACAGAAGCCTGAGAGGCAATCGTTCCAAAAGCGCCAACCATACCCGTAACCGTTCCGAAGAGACCCATCATGGGGGAGACCCCTGCAATGAGAGAAAGATAGCCAATCTTCTGGTGAAGCTTGACTGATTCTTCGTCTTCCATTTCTTCGATTGATTTCTCTACTGCCTCAAAGGGGTACTTTAGTTTGCGAACCCCTGCAGCCACAACATTCGTAAAGAAGCAAGGCTCTGATTCGCAGTACTCCAAAACTTCTTGATAGTTGCCTTCATTCATAAGTTCTTCAATCTCGTCCACAATTTCCGGCGGGGCGAGTTTTTCACGCTTAATGCTCATGAAGTGTTCAACAATCAAGGTTCCGGCAACCACCGAAATCAAGATGATGACAAAACCAATTTTTCCACCTTGGCCGATGGCATCAAAAATGCCGACATTGTTCGAAGGAGTGGCGGCGGCTTCAGCTTCTTGCGCAAGAAGCAACTGGGCGGAAAAGAACCAGCAGGCAAGGGGCCATGCGAGTTGACGAAGGCGGCTCATTTTGTTTTTTGGAAGGATTGAGTTTTTGGGGGAAGTAAGCCCCTGGAGGGCTTACTCGGAAGGGGGCGGAGGGAGATTCTAGCGAGCTTTCGTGGGGGAACCTAGGTTCCTAGCCACTAAGCCTCTTTTGGGCCAGAATGCCCCATGATGAAAAAGGATAGTCATCCACAAGGCGCTGGTAATAGGTCTTGGACGGAATCGGGCTATCCCCGAGCTCTGCGGAGATCTCCGCAAGGAACCAAAGGGCCTTTGAGGTAACTTTCGGAGAGGCTGGCATAGTCGCAACTACCTTTGCTAAAAGGATTTGCGACTCTCTTGCTTGTCCGCTGCTATTGGCAGCGCGGGCCAGGCCGATTGTGGCAGCAGCCCGAACTTCCATGCTTAAATTGGCCTTTGAGAGCAAATTTTCCCAATATCGCTGGGAAGCCGCCATGCCATCCTTGAGTTCGATGGAGTCCCCTAGGGCAACCTGGGCTTGAGATTTCATGCGCTCAAGATGGCTTTTTAGGGCGCTGGAGGTGGAGCGGTCTTGGGTGGCATTCTCTATTTTAGTCACAATGTCTTCCAGTCTGGTCTTGGCGACTCCTGGCTGACCGTGAAGAAGGCGGACCTCGCACCTAGCGAGCCGAGCTTGGATTTCGACGTGTGGGGGAAGGGATTTGTCAAATGCCAATGCCGCAACAGCTTCTAGTTCCTTGGCTGCTTCATCCACTTGCCCGTTGCGTGCCATAGCGAAGGCGAGACCTTGCCTCGCTCGAGGCACAAAGAAGTTGTCTGGGTAACGGGCAAGCCAATCTCTAAAGGCACTTTCTGCTTTTCGGCTTTGACCAAGGTCAATTTTGCCCCAAATGCTCAAAGTTTCGGCTTTCCGAAGACGTGCCCAATATTCGAGCCGATGGCCTTGACTTTCTTCGGAAGAAAAGGAGGCTACTGCATTGGCGAAGTCAAATTTCGAAAGAAACTCTTCGCCCTTGTTCATTCCAGATGAGAGGCTTCCAAATCGAGCGAAAAGAATGCTTTGAGAGGAGTATTCCTTTTTGTCGCCATTTGGCTTGTTCACTTGAACTTTCTCCAGGGTGGCCTCGGTAATTTTGCCGGAGACGAGTTTCCCATCGATGAGAGTTAGGGTGTCCTCCTGTGGCAGAGCCATGGGAGTTGCGAGAAAAAAGGCGCAAAGAAGAGTCATGGGGTTATTTGGATTTGAGCCAGAGGAAAATCTTCTTAGTGTTCGGACCAACGGTGGAGGATCCCAAGTCTGGGGCTAACCGTTCAAGTCCCTCAATCAACTGGACATGCTTGCCTTTATAGGCTGAATCAATTTTGGATCGCTTATAAAGCAAATACGCCAATTGGAGTCGAGCATTCCAATAATCAGGTAGGGAAAATTTGCTGACTTCTTGTTCTTTGGCAGCATTCTCTGCCAAGGCCGTTAGATCTGCAAGAAGTTTGTCGGCCCGCGTGAAATCCTCTGTAGTATCCAAACCAGGAATCTCTTTAACTCTGCCAGTCTCGGTCGCGACAGGCCAGCCAGCAAGAACCTTGACTGCCGCTTGCATCACTCGCAGGTTTTTTGGCTTTTCTGCAAGGAGTTTCTCAATAATTGGACCGGCTTCCGCAGTATTCCCTTGAGTAAGGTAAGCATCAACAAGGTCCATTCGAGCATGAAAACGTTGAAGCTCGGAGAAGGTGGAGTCTTCGGCGAACTTGGCAAGAGTCTTCTCTAGGATGTCCGCCGCATGGGAAGGCTCGTCAAGCTCCAGTCGTAAGCGAGCTTCTTTCACCAGGTTTTGCCAATTCTGGCGAGTGACATGACTATTGGCAAAGCCGAGATAATTTGCTGCTTTACCCAGCGCATCAAAATCAGTTTCTTCTCCCTCTTCAGCACGGATCAGGTACCAGGAATATAAGTAATGGGAAGATTGCGCAATACGGGAATCTGGATAACCTTCTTTGGTTAGGATTTCCCAGGTAGCAATGGCCTGTTCTTCATTGCCAAGGGCAAGGTGAGCTTCTAAAACCGAAACAAAAGCTGCAGCGGCGTAGTCTTTTTGATCCGGATGGCGTTCGGTAAAGCCGTTGTATAAATTCAGGACTTCCGGCCAATGGGCAACGTCTCCCTCCTTTGCTTGCTTGTAGCGAACTTGGCCTCTATAAAAGTCGGCTTGTGCAGAAGCGTCCTTTCGTGTTTTGCGACCCCGAGCATCTTGAGGAGTGTTTTCCGGATTTGGAATGTAAACCTCAAGGTAGTTTTCGAAGTATTCAAAAGCCTCTTCGGAAGCTTGGTCATCCCAAGCCATTTTGCGGAAGAGGCACATTCCGGTTTGTACCTTTGCTTTCTCAAAGTAACGGGATCCTTCTTTAATCCCTTTGTAGGATTGAATGGCAGCATCCAAAGCGTCTAGGGCCTGAGAGGCTTCAATGCTCCCTGCCGGACTCCGTTTTGCAATCTTTGCCTTGTCCTTAGCTTGTTGGTAATCGGAGTTTGCAGCAGTCCAACGCGCTTGATCTGGTGCTCCTCCCGAACTAGAGCTCGCAACAGCATTCACTGCAGTTTTCCAATACTGGTCAAGGAAGGCGTCGCCGGGAGCGGAAGAACGCAAAGTCTCCGATAGTTTCATCCATGCTTCGGCGTTTTTCGAGGCATAGTCGTCATCGTCGGGGAAGAGTTCGAAACCGATTTGGTGCGTAACTGTGGCTTCAAGACGTTGATCGAGGTAAGTGTAGGCCCGTCCAAGGAAGTAATAGGCGCCTGCACCGTAGTCGTCAGCCTGTCGAGACCCCTGAAGTCGACCAAGAAGAAGGAGGAACCCCTCCCGAGCCTTCAAAAATTCCTTTTGCCAGTATGCACCTTCTGCCGCAGCGTAAAGAATGCCTAAATCAATGGGCTCATTTGCGGGAGCGGCAGCGATTGCTGCAGACATCATATTGTTGGCTTCAAGTTGAACCACCGAGCCTTGATTCTCGCTAGCCACCATTTCTGCAATGGTGATTGCATCGTTGAACTTGCCTGAGTTCACAAAACCTCGGGCGACTTCAAGGAAACAGCGGTAGCCCGCAGGGACGAGGAGCACATTTTCGTCCTCTACCCATGTTTGGAAGGTTGCGCCCTGTTGGAGAGCTTCGGGTTCTCGGCCCCACTTGCGGTACATTTTAATTAGCCCAAGGTAGGCTTCTTGCACAACATTGCGCCGACCATCTATTTCAGCATCCAGGAGTTCAACGTCTTCAGGAATCGAGTTTTCAATAATGTGCAGATAGAAGAGCTCAGCATCTTCAAGAGCAGTGGCAGCACTGTCAGCCTCGTTTTTCGCCGTAAAAGTTTCGGCTTGGAGGAGGTAAGTGTCCGCCATAAAACGGTAGGCGCGAAGTCCGGCAATGGAACCTTCTCCAACAAGCATGGCGAAATCTTCAAAGAGGCCTAAAGATTTCTCAATACGGTCCGCTCGGTCCAAAGACTCAGGGGGGAAAATCATTCCCCAGTAGTAATAAATTTGAGCTTTGTAAAAGCGCGAGGGGAAGTAGGCCCTGTAGCGAAGACCATCTTTCTCATCCCCATCAGTCATGTTTTCCCAATCGCTAATGATGAGGTCCAGACCTTCTTTCGCAGCCATGAAAATGGTGTCTGCGACTTGAGCCATTTCCGCCAATTCAGCTTCTGACGGTTGGTTTCGCTCCAAGTGCTCGGCAATGGCGGTTCCATAATAAAATGCAAGTTCCCCTAGAGCGACACGGGCATCCGTAGCAAGCCCCGAAGGGGGGTTGGAAGCTAAAAACTCTGCATAAGCTTGGCCAGCGACGGCGAGAGCCCCAAGCTTTTCTTGGCGCTTTGCGTTTTGAGCAGCAACTTTTCGTATGTCGCAGCGGGCTAGAAGGAGAACACTCCTGTCTGCACCGCTGGCAGAACCAATAGACTTGTCCAGGACTGCTTCAGCAAGATCGACAAAGTTGAGTTCCGTCGTCAGGGCGCGCGCAAAAGCAGCTTCACGGCGAACTGAAGCGCTTGCAGTGGGGTCCTGAAGAAGAAGGGGGGCAGCGAGGAAAAGGGCTGCAGATACGAGCATGCCGTCCGTCCCCAGTGGGGGGTTGGGGGTGTAAGGAAGAGGCCGGAGCGGGGTTGCCGCGCCGGCCCGAAGTTTGCCTACCTAGCGGCTCCACCCGGAAGGGAGGAGGGCTCAAACTCATCAGGAATGATGACTTGAGCAGTAAGCAGGATGAGGAGCTTTTGGTACGACTCGTATTCACCCTTTCTCGAGAAGAAGAAGGAAAGGACAGGAATACGGCTCAAAATCGGAATTCCAGATTCAAGTGCCTGTTGGCTAACCACCTTCATGCCACCAAGGAGGAGCGTGCCACCATCAGGGATAAGAACGCGAGTACGAATCTTCTGGAGCTCCATTTCAGGAAGCTGCATGGTGACTGGAGAGCCCGTTCCAAGAGAAGTTTGGAAGGAGGGAATCGGCCGAACTAATGTTGCCACAGTTGGGCGGACATCCACATAGATGAAACGTCGGTCAGCAGAGACCACTGGGCGAACATCTAGGTAGACGCCATCTCGAGCTACTCGAACAATGGGGTCAGCAATGGAAGCAGCTTGGGCAATCTCAACATCAAAGTCACCAACGTAGGAAACTTGGTTTGCAAAGGTTGAAGTTGCACGCTGGGTGTTGGAAACCATGAGAGTGGGCTCAGTCAGAACCTCTCGTCGCTCTGACTTTTCTACTGCACGAAGAACGGCTTCCACTTCAGCGTCATCTAGGAAGGTGTACTGAAGACTTAAGCCACCAGAGCCGATAAGACCGTCTTCATTCCCGAGGCCGGAGTCATAAAGGTTTTCCGTACGAGCCAGAATGTTGACATTGTCGCTTGCTTCCCGGAAGTAGAGACCCGCATCGTTCCCTGTACCTAAGGTGCCAGGAAGACCAGGAGAGCCTGGGTCAGAGCCGAAATCGTCAAAGACATAATCCGAACCTTTTCCGGGGAGTCCAGATGTAGCGTCATCGCCGAGGCCACGGAAGTCCACGCCGACATCTTGCAGGAAGGAGTCCTCCACCTTTAAGAACCGAACTTTCAGTTCGACCATGACATGGGAAGATTTCCGAAGGTCTTCCAGGAGGCTGTTGATGCGCTCTTGGACACTGAGTTGAGCGTTGACAATTAATGTTCCGTTCTCGATGGCAACCGTGGCAGTGTCATCCCAAATGTCAGGATCGATGTTCTCGGTGATTGTTGCAAGTAAATCATCTTCAGTAAGAATCGTCGCTTCCCGTTCGGGAAGTTCTTCGTCCACCTCTTCTATTCCGCCCGAAGGGGCAAGGTTGATGTCAACTCCAACAAAGTCCTGAATGGGCCGCACGATGTCACGGACTTCGTACTTGTTCAGTACGTTTGCACCAGTGGATTCTTCAGCCGAAAGGACATTGACGACGCCATTTCGAATCACAAATTGAATCTGATTTTGGCTCAGGTTTTCAATGATGGAAAGAATCTGGGAGACAGGCATCTGACGCGAGTAGGCCATAGAGATAGTCTTGACGTCTTCGTCCAAATCTTCACGGACAGCGCGTGATACGACAAAGTTGACACGAGTGTAGGTCGCTAAGTTGTCGGCAATCTCTTCAATGCTGTTGTCGAATCTTGGTTCGATTCGAGTGGAGTCCAGAACTGATTGAATATTGGCTTCCGTGGGATCAACCTCGGCGGCGGAGACAATCTTGTCCAAAGAACCGCGCTTTAGAACAGTTTTCCGCCAGTACTCTACATCATGTTCAATCGCACTCTTGGGTGGGATTGCCAAAGTTGTCAACTCGTCGAAAGTGGCTTTCCACTGTTCTCTGAATGCAGTATCTGTGTTGCGCTTTCGTGTAGCCAGCCAGGCCATGTTTGCAACCTGCAGAAGTTCGCGAGCGTCCTGGTTGTCTGGGTCCAATTCCAAAACAGCATCAAGTGTGCCAACAGACTCTTCGTAGAAACCGCGGCTAAATGCTGAGTTGGCTTCTTGGAAAAGAGTTTGGATGCGATTGGTCGTGTAGTTTAGGCGGGCACTCTCAGCAGCTGCGGCTTCCTCTTTGGCCGCTGCGGCTTCTGATTGGCGTTCAGAGTCAAGGGCATCATTAAAGGCAATTGTCGCGCTTTCGAGTTTGGCGGAAACGACGGAGTGTTCTAAACCTTGGCCGGCAAGACCAGGTCGCGTGCGAAGGGCCATCTCAGCGGATTGGTAGTAAGCAAGAGCCGCTTCATAGTCTTTCTTGTCCATGGCATTGTCGCCATCTTGAACCAAGCCCTCAATCTTGACGCGGGCATATGCCCGGCGAATTTGCTCTTGAGCTAAAACATCTTCGGCAGATGAAACATCCCATGCTTCTCCACTAAGGGCAGATTCGCAACGGCGGATGCCATCTCGGGCCGCGCGGTTGGTCATGTCCAGTTCCATTGCATCGGAGTACAGGGAAATCGCCCCTTTGTAGTCTCCTCGGCCAAAGGCCTCATCCGCTTGTGCAAGGAAAACCGTTGCTAATTGGCGCCGCTTCTCATTTTTCCGCATGATTTCCTCCTTTTCTTTAGCATGCTTTCCTGTTGGCTTAGGAGAAGGGCTAGGCTCTTGATACTCAGGCGTAGTCTTGGAGGAAACAACAGGGGCATCAAAGCTTGCAGTTTCCTTGGGAGCGGAGGGTGTTTCAGATTCAAACCACCCGCCTTCTTTGTCGGCGTTGGAGAGGGCAGACTCTTCCCCAGCACTCTGGCAAGCTACCAGGAGAAGGGAGGGAAGTAGGAAAAGCGAAAACCGGTGAGTGGACATCAGTTGGGATTCGGGAATGGACTGCCGAAGTGGCGTGCCGGAAGGGGTAAGGATCAAGAATCCTCAGAGGCCGAAGACTCCCTTGGAAGCAAGAGCTCCAAGTCGAGCGGCGACCCGCAAGGATCTATGAGACGGATGCTGGCAAGAGAACGCACAGTCTCAACTGTGCGGGTCCGGTCAGCAGGTTGGCCGCTGATTATGACCCTGCGCCCCAATGCGTCAAAGCGAGGAATACTAGTGAGCTCGTCCACAGTGGTTTCACGGAGAGTCAGACCTTCCAGATTCCATCCGGTGTCACCAATGGGCTCTCCAGGGCCCGTTGCGTAGGGGCCAAGCGTAGGTCGCCCCTTTCGGGCTAAACTGAGCTGAATTCGACCGTCCTCAAGAGTGCCAAAAGCGACCCAAGTTGCGCTTCTGACTACAGTTGCGACAGAGCCGATGGGAGCTGAGGAGCGACTACGGACCTGTTTGATTCCTCCAGTACCCCGGATGCGTCGCTCCACGAGGGCTCGAAGCCTGTAGCGATAGGGGACTCCCTCGCATGGAACCAGGTCCAAATACTCTCTAGATCGGGTTGGGGAGAGTTCTTCGGCTCCTCCATCCCCTGCCCAGCGAGTAATCTCGTAACGGAGCCCCTCCACGGGGTTTTTAGGGTTGGGGAGCCAACTCAAGCGGATGCCGCCTTCTTGGGGAGTTGCGATGAAGTCCATTGGAGGGAAGACATCGGGGAGTTCTAGAGCGACCGCACGGAGGGCGGCTTCACCCATGGCGAATCCTTGGGTGGCCTCGGGAGGGAACTTGAGCGAGCGGACCGATTGAGATAATTGGGCTTGGAGGCTGCTGGGGTCAGCAATGAGATTTTCGTTAGCGGGGGGGGGCAGCTTGGGGAGTCGGTTGCTCGCCGGCTTTGGGTTCGGGGCCGGTAAAAGTGCATGAATCAAGAGGACAGCTGCCCCCATAGTGGCAGCCGCAGCCCCAAGGATTCGTGTGCCTTTCATGAGATGGGAGACTCCATTTGAAGAACCGAGCCGATTCGGAACTCTAATTCGGCGTCCAAGTCATCAATGCCAGCATCCATGCTTACCCGAAGAGGGTCGGTTAAGGCGCCGGCCGGGGGAGGTCCCAAGAGCTGACCCACAAGAGGAAGGGTTGCCTGGGGAGTACCTCGCAATTGGAACTTAGCCAGAATTGGCCCAGACAAGGATGGCCTTTTGATTTGAATAGAAAGGATTTTCACTTTGCCGCTAGGAGGTGAAGTGAGCCAAAAACCAAGAGTGGCACGCGCAGCTGCGGTTTCTGGGCCGGAAAGCAAATCCCATCCCTCAACCGAAGGCTTGCCCCAAGATTGCAAGCTAGACTTGAGAGTCAATGCGGAAGGGGAAAGAATCGTTTTCCCAAAAACTTCGCGATGCCAGGTCGCCTCAGGGATGGGCTCAGTTGCAATCGAGGTTGATGTTTTTTCCGGGATGGGGGCAAGGAACCTTGCAAACCATTGTTGGAGAAGGCCACCGGAGATGCCCAACAAAAGAACGGCGACGAAGGTGCGCATCATGGGGCTTTCGTGTTGGACTCTCCAATCCATAGACCGGGGCGAGCTGGATTTGCCCTAAGTTTCAAAGTTGTACTTGTTTGCCTTGGTTTTTGATCCGAGCTTAGGAGCATGCGGACTTGAGTGGCGGTGGCATCCGGGGAAGTCAGAATTTCCAAGCGACGGAGGCTTTCAGGAGGTGCGGCTTGGAGAGAAGCTTCAAGGGTCTGAAGGAAGTTCTCCCTTCGGAGAAGCCATCTTTGAATATTGGGAGGGATGGGGGATGCAGGAACAGTTTGTGGCGTGAGTGTTTCACTTTCAACGAGTTGAATCGATTTTGCATTCGCCAAAGCAAGGCGCTGTTGGTGGGCAAGTTCGGAAGTCCCCAGCAAACAGCCGGCGGCGAGCAATAAAAGGAGCCACGCCGCAGGGTTTCGGCTCTTTTTAGGAGCCCGAGGCTCGACAACTCCGGTTTGGGTAGGGTCGAGTGCGGTCAGCGCTGCACCCAAGGCGGCTCGATTTGCCGATTGCTCCTCGGTTGGGGGTGTGAGGGTTAAGCAATCTATGCCATTAGCGCGAATGGTCTCTTCTAGAATCTCGGCACCGGGTGCTTGGGATTCAACGGCAAGGCAAACCGAGTTCGGCTGGCGGCTAAGTCGGCCATAAAGTTGGTTCCAAAGTTCACGGATTGGGGTGCTTCTGGGGAGGCGCCCGCTTGAGCGGAATCCGGGTTCCCCTTCACACCACAACACTTCTTCGGGCCGGAGCCAAAGGAAGAGATCGTTCTCCCCATAACGGCCGTTCTTCCATTCCCAAAGGCCCGCCGCAAAAGCTGGGTGGGAAAGAGCCGAGGTGCTTGGCCGGGTGAGAGGCCAATCAGCCGGGAGTTGAGTAGAGCGATGCCCATCTATTTGATAAGCCAATCCCCAAAGAAGCCGAGTGTCTTCTGCCCATCGCGCATAAAGGTCCAACAAGTCGGCATCTGCAACCAAGCCGGACGCCAAAATATTGGCCGGACTTCCGTCCTCTTTTTCAATGCAAGCGTAAGAGGAGACTCCCAGTTGGAAATGAAAACCGAGAGCGCGAACCATTAGCTTTTCTTGGGAATTCCAAGGTGGGCCATGCCGAGTTGGATGTCAGCCCAACAATCTTTTTTAGCAGAGGGAGAGCGAAGGAGGTAGGCGGGGTGGTAGGTGGCCAAGATGGGTGGACCGCCATGTGGATTGGGATGGATCTTCCCTCGAAGTTGCCCCAGGGACGCTTCGGAATCCAGTAGGGCGCAGGCGGCGTGTCTGCCAAGAGCCACAAGGAGCTTGGGCTGAATGGTCTCAATCTGTTCGGTTAGAAATCCGGTACAGGCGGACTTCTCTTGGAGGCTGGGATCCCGGTTTTCTGGGGGCCGACATTTCAAGATGTTAGTGATAAAAACTTCTTGTCGCAGGAGCCCCATCCCGTCTTCAATGATTTTGGTGAGAAGCTGCCCCGCTTTGCCGACAAAGGGCAACCCGGTGCGGTCTTCTTCGGCGCCCGGCGCTTCACCGACGAACATGACTTGAGCTGCAACTGGACCTGCTCCAGGGACAACTTGGGTGCGCGTTGAGGCTAAGGGGCAAGCTCTGCAGGCCTCAATTCTCTGTTGAATGGAGGATAAATCGGGGGACTTAGGCCGTGCGGGCACTTCCGCTTCCATAAGGGGAGCCTGGAGGAGGTGGGAGAGTCCCATCTCCTGGACTTCTTCCAAAAGGAGCCGGGCGGCGCCCTGCACGGAAGCTGGATGCTCGTTGAAGGTCACAGATTCCATTTTGCCCTAGCGGAGGCGAGAGACAAGAAGAACCCCGTGGTTTGAATTCTCTTACCCAACTCTCTAGACTGACGGATGTTAAAGCCATGAGACAAAAAAAAGGCGAGCTTCTGGATCTTCTGAGAAAGGATAGTGGGTCTGCCCCTATGCAATCTCCCTCTTCGCGGCCGATTGAATCGGCCCCTGCTTCTGGTGCTGGGCAGTCGGCATCCTCGTCGGAGCAGCTAGTTTTTCCTGGGGCGCGGCCGGTTCGCCGGCCTGTTCCTTGGTTTGGAATTCTGGCGGCTGCGGTTCCCCTCCTTTTGGTGTCCTTTTGGGCTGCAGGTTTCTTTGAGACTCCCTTGTCCACCTCGGAGACTACTTTGGAGGCTGCCGGTAACCCAGCTCTTGCAATTTCGGACAATGAAGCGAACCGTGGACTTCAAGAAATCTCTAAGGAAACTCCTCCGGCTCAACCGAAGGTCCTACCTGTGGTGGAAGCCCCTGCCGTGAACATTGCCTCCGCACCCAAGGTGACCTCTCGCAAGGGGCTTTTTGGGATTCAAGTCATCACCTATGATTACACGGAAAGGAATATAGCTTTGGCTCGAGAAGCTGCCCTGGCGTTGAAGAAATCAGGACTTCCTAATGTACGGGCTTTGCTCCTTCCGGCAGACCAACCCAAGCAGATTGTGATTTTTGTGGGAGAAGCCCCGGATAAACTTGATCTTGCCCGTATCCGTGGTCGGCTTCGGGTGCTAGAATACCCGGCCGGAAGTGGCCAGAGGCCCTTCGCTTCGGCGCTTACGGCGCCTTTGCCCACCCACATTCAGTAAGAAAGAACCATGTCCGTCCACAAATCGCTGTTTATTGGCGGCGCTCTGAAGAGTGTCCGTTCCGTCTGGTCGCGCCGCGAGCGCTTGGAGCGCCTTATGCGCGATGGCAAGTGGGAGGAAGGCGATTCCGTCTACGGTATTCCTAAAGTTCGAACCCAAGTGAAGGTTGCGAAGAAGAAGAAAAAGGCTGCTGATGATGTAGCTCTAGAAGGCGTTGAATCCGCTGAAGCTTCCACGGGCGAGTCCGCCGAGAGCGCTGAAGAGTAATTCTCTTCGCCGACTTTCTTTTAGTCTGTCATGAACTCTTCCCTCCAGTTAATGGAGGCCTTTTGCAGTCTCCAGGGTGAGGCGGCGGAGGTGGGCAAGCCCCATCTTTTTCTGCGCCTCGCTGGTTGCCCTCTGCGTTGTCATTATTGTGACACGCCAAAGTCCTGGAATAGGACGGAGCAATGGGAGCTTCACCTAAAGGAGCAGAGCTTGCAATTTCAGAATCCTGCACCTTTTGGGGATTTGAGCGCCCAGCTTGAGCGCTTAGCTTTGGATTGGAATTGGACAGTTGAGGAAAGCACGCTCTCAATCACTGGAGGCGAACCCTTAGTGCAAGCGGATGCCTTGGAGGAATGGCTTCCTGCATGGCCTGGTCGAGTGGTTTTGGAAACAGCAGGCCTATGGCCAGAGCGCCTTCGAACCCTCCTCCCTTTCTTAGATGCAGTTTCTTTGGATTGGAAATTGGCCTCTACTCTTCGAGAGACTGAAGAAGCAGTGTCTCCAAGAGAATGTGTGGAGCTGCTGCAACAGTCGGAGCTTCCCTTTTGGGTGAAGGTGGTTCTGACTGAAACGGTTTCGGAGGAAGAGCTGGATGGCGCTCTTCAGGAACTTGCCCAGCTTTCTCCTCAATGTCGTACCTTTCTCATACCTGCAACTCCCGGCCCCGGCCATGCTTCCGGTCCTGACACCGACTTTCTCCTAAAGGCTCAACTACGGAATCGCGCTCTTGGTTTGAAGATGCAAGTCATGCCTCAAATCCACCCCATCCTTGGGGTTCGTTGAAATGCCCTTACCCCGTCCTCTCGTTGCCATTGTCGGAAGACCCAATGTAGGCAAGTCGTCCCTGTTTAACCGCTTTATGGGCGAGCGCATTGCCATTGTTGAGGCAACAGCTGGAGTAACGCGGGATCGTTTGCAAATGCCAGCTCGGTTCGAGGAACCCGATTTGGACTTCGATGTAATGGACACGGGTGGCATAGGTATTGTGGACCGCGCGGATCTAGGGGATTCTGTGGAATATCAAGTGATGACGGGACTTGAGTCCGCAGAACTTGTTTTGTTTCTTGTGGATGCTCGCGAGGGCTTAACCCTTTTAGACGAACGCGTAGCCAAGTTGCTTCGGAAATCGGGATCCCAAATCATTTTTGCCGCAAACAAATGCGAGAACCGCTCGGCTGAATCGAATTTATCCGAATTCCATTCCCTCGGACTTGGTGGCCCTTTACCTCTCTCCGCGCAAGAAGGGCGAGGAATGGTGGATTTGTTGGAGGAAATGGCTGGTGTTTTGCCGCCCGGCGAGGCAGTGGAAGAGCCCGTAGATGGCGCTCTTCGAATTGCTGTTTTGGGCCGCCGAAACACAGGCAAGTCTTCTTTCGTTAACCAGCTTCTTGGCGAACAGCGAGTCATCGTGAGCGATATTGCGGGCACCACTAGAGACTCGGTTGAAGTTGCCTTTGAATGGAAGGGCAATCCCGTGAAGCTGGTGGACACTGCGGGTATTCATCGCCGGGCAAAAATATCCACCGCTGTGGAGTACTTTTCCTTAACGCGAAGCGACCAAGCGATTCGTCGGGCTCATGTAGCGCTTTTGTTTTTAGATTTAACTCAGCTTCCTGCTCGAATGGATCAGGAAATTGGTCGAACCGTGAATGACCGTTACAAGCCGGTTGTTGTGGTGGGAACAAAATGGGATCTGGCCCCCGAAGTTACCGTCTCCTCGTTTCGAGATTGGATTTCCCGCAAGCTACCCCATCTTTCTCAAGCCCCCTTGCACTTGGTCTCCAATACGGAAGGCAAGGGACTGGATATGGTAATGAGTTCGGCGATGAAGCTTCATCAAAGCGCTGGCAAAGTGATTGGAACCGGCGAATTGAACCGGGCTGTTCAAGCTACTTTTGGACGCCTTCGTTTCCGCGGTCGAGGCGAAAAACCCCGTGTTTTTTATGCGACTCAACTGAAGTCCCATCCGCCTTCCTTCCTTTTGTTTGTCAACCGAAAGAAACTCTTTGAAAAGGAAGTGATACGGGCTGTGGGTAAAGCCCTGCAAAAGGATTTGGGTTTGCTTGGCATCCCCATCCGCTTGGTCCTACGAGAGAGAAAACGAAGCCCCAGTAAGCGGGGTTAATTCAGATTCGAAGTCCGGGTAGAATCAATAGATGCGCTTCAGTTCCCTCTTCCCACTTCTACTCTCCTTGTCTGCCGTGAGCTCTTGCGCCTTGATGGGGGATTCTGTGGAGGATGCCAAATGGGTGGAGTATGAACTTCAATCTCCCCCTCCGATGCGGGATTTGATGGACGCTTGCAATTGGGCCATGGTGCGCTCTAAATTCCCTCCTGGAGAACTTGACGTTGTGGATCATCGGTTGGTTTCTGGGTGGGATGTTCAATTGGCTCCTTATTCCAATCGCGGCCGTCGCTCCCAAGCTATGGTGGAAGCCGTGGACTTGGAAAGTGGCAAGGTCCTCTTAAAAGTGCGCGTGAAAGTGCAGGCTAATAAAGAGAAACATCAGCCTTTGATACTTTCCGAAGCAAAGTGGGAGGATTCGCACGAGGATCCCGCTCGCGCACGGCTTCTCTTGGAGCACGTGCTTTATCAGGTGGAGCCCCGTGGAGGAGCACGCTAGGCCATGTCCCAGAGTTGGAATTACCAAACCCGCAAGGGAGGTTGCGTTGCTTGCGACCGAAGTTTTGTCGAGGGGGAAACTCTTTTCTCTCTTCTAAGCATGGGCGAGGAAAGTCTCGAAAGGGGGGACTTATGCAGTTCCTGTTTTGAGTCTCATGATCAAGCCAACGACCTCTACTGGTGGAGGACTCAGCATTCTGAAAAACGAGGTGGTCTAAAACTAGACCTGGATGCTCTCTTGGCTTTGGTGATGCGCCTGGAAGAAGATGTGCGCGACGGTGCTTTGGATTTCCGTTTCCTGGTGGCTCTACTATTGGTTCGGCACCGGAAATTGAAACTTGCCTCTGTTACTAAAAAGGGGAAGAAGGAATTCCTTGAATTGCGCAAACCGAGGGCGAAGAAGACCTTCCCTGTTCAGGTTCGTGAGCTTGAGGAAGAGCAGAGAGCGAGGCTGTCCCAGATTCTGAGCGGGTTGATGGACCCCAGTGTGGGCCAAGAGCCCGACTTTGGGACCCTCACCTAGTTATTTCGTCCCCATCTGCGCCTAAGCCTTTCTATTAAGGGTGTTTAGGGCTGGGTCTTTCTTCCTCAGCCTCGCCAAGGAATTGCGGGGATGGCGGCATCTCCTGGAATTTTGCGGAAAATCCCGATTTTTTCCATTTCCTACTGGCGTAGCTCTCAAGCAGGTGTATAACAGCAATGTGGAGGAAAGTGGTGGAAAGTGGCGGTTGCCCCCACCCGGCCCTCCTCACTCCTCTCATGACTTCCTTTACCGGCCAATCCGACCACAAGCTCGACACCAAGGGGCGCCTCTTTGTGCCACGCCGGCTAATCGATTCAGTGGAGGAGCACAGCGGTCGCAATCACTTTGTTCTCACTATTGGAGAGGACCCATGTCTCTACTTGTTCACTCTGGCGGGATTTGAGGAACATCTTGCTCAGCTTCGCGAGTTAGTACAGGGGAAAGCCGACTTTTCCAAGATTATGCGTGGCGTTGCTGGGCTCTCCAGCAAACAGGACATTGACAGTCAAGGTCGGATTCTCCTGCCTGAGAAAATGAGAGCCCATGTTGGACTTGAAAAATCCGTAGTGGTCATCGGTGTTTTTGACCACATCGAAATATGGGATGAGGACCTCTGGAATGATCGCGCCAAGGGTTCCGAGCAAGCCTACCTCGATACGGCTGCCATCTTCTTTCGCGGTGGGCCTCCTGCTCACGGAGGGGCACAGTGATTCTCGTGAGTCGCCACCTATCTCGACCTTCTCGTCCGCTTGGGCAATCGGTTCACGAACCGGTTCTATTGCAGGAATCTCTCGAGGTGCTCGCACCCCAACGGGGTGGCTTCTTTATTGATGCCACTGTTGGAGGTGGCGGACACTCTGTCGCTTTACTTGCGGCTTCCGAGGACCTGCAACTTCTTGCCGTTGATCGTGACGCAGATGCTCTCGACCGCGCGCGGGAACGACTTGCCCCATTCGGCGAACGAGTTCGATTCGCCCACGCTCCCTTCTCTTCCATCGAGAGCCTCCTTCCAGATGGTTGGGCTGGCAAGGTGAATGGAATCTTGGCTGACTTTGGAGTTTCCTCCGACCAACTCGAAGACCGTGATCGCGGTTTTTCCTTCTTGCACGATGGCCCGCTCGATATGCGGATGGATGCAACCAAGCAAAAGACATCGGCTGCGGTTCTTCTTGCCAGCGCAAGCGAAGATGAAATTTCCACTTGGCTTCATGAATTTGGCGAAGAAAGGTTTTCTCGCAAGATTGCTCATGAAATTGTGCACGCACGACGCTTTGGCCCATTGTTGCGCACCTCTCAACTCGCCGATCTTGTGGCACGTGTGTCACCTCGGGGTCGTCAAGGCATCCACCCTGCAACTCGCACCTTCCAGGCGCTCCGCATTGTGGTGAATCGCGAGTTAGATGAAATCGATGCCTTGCTGCACGCGGCGCCCGCACTCCTTGGGGATGGGGGTGTGTTCGCCGCGATCAGCTTTCATTCGCTTGAAGACAGGATGGTGAAGAATGCATTTCGCAACGAAGTGCGTTCAGAGACTTTTGAGGACATAGCTCGCAAGGGGATTGTTGCGGGGGCCGGGGAACAGAGACGAAACCCGCGCTCCCGTAGTGCTCGCTTACGTGCGATTCAGAAAGAGGGGGGGGCCTGTTGACGGGGCGTTGCATTGGCTTATTGCTGATTGCCTGCATCGAACTGCTGGGCACTCTGAGTCTACGCAACGAAGCTGACCGCCTTCAGGCCCGTGTTGAAGTCCACCGTAGAATCCAAGAAACCTGCCGACTTCGTCTTCTGGAACTTCGCACTTTGCGCGAAGCCTATGTTTCGCCAACGGCCATCCGCCAGCGTCAGGCGGCCCGTCGCATGCTCGGGGAGAGCATTCAAACAGTTTCTTGAAGCACAGGCTTTCTCCACTGAATCCGGCATGGCTCCTTTGGCCCTTGGCTCTTCTTTATTTGGCTACGGCTGGCAAGCTCGTTCAGCTTCAAGCCTTTCCTGCTGCTGAGCGCCTTCGGGCGACTGCGGGAAAAGAGCGAAGTCGGCCCATTCCTGCCATGCGGGGAAGGATTTTGGATCGTCATGGTCGAACAATGGCTGACTCACTGCCTCGATGGCGCTTAATCTTGGATTTAAAGCCAGAAGAGCGTCGCTACACCCGCCCTGACCGAAAATATTCCCTTGAAGAAATGGGGAACGAAATGGGGCTGGTCGCCGAGCTTGCTGGAATCTCAACCGGGGAACTACTTGGCAAGCTTTTGGATACCAATCGTTGTTACTCCAACATTGTCGAGGGGCTGTCTCAGGGGGCGGCCTCTCGCATTCAACCCCTTTTGAATGCTGCACGCGGAACGGGACTTCATCTGCGTCGCATGGAGGAGCGTGTCTACCCTCAAGGAAGATCCTTGGCTCACGTTGTGGGTTTTACCACAGAAGACGAGAAGGATTTATCGCTCATAGGTGCCTGCGGTTTAGAGCGCATGTTTGACTCCGAGCTTAGAAAAGGGAAATCGGGATCCCTGTTAAGTCGTTCGGTCGCTCGCGGTTATGGGGTGGACCTCGCTTTGGAATCTCTCCCTGTTCAACCCGCCCCAGATTTGAGAACTTTTCTAGACGCCAAGGTGGGTGTCCTTCTTCGTGAGGAACTCGAGAACCTACAGCGAGAACATCAACCGGACTGGAGTTGTGGAGTGGTCATCAACGTGGAAGATTCCACGATTCTTGCCATTGGCGCCCTTCCTGATTTTGATCCGAATACACCAGGCGATGTTCCTGTTTCGGAGGATGGCCAACTCATCGGCCACGGCTTCCCAGGAATGTGGCCTTTCGAACCCGGATCCACCATGAAGCCACTCGTTGTCTCTCGCGCCCTGGCTGAAGGTGCGATAAGTCCGACTCAAAAGTTTAGTCAGGAGAGTGGGCGCTGGTATGTGCGAGGCTCAAAACAACCCCCGATACGAAATGCACAAGGCGTTCCCAGTCACTCTCTAAATTGGCGGGAAGTCTTGCTTCATTCCAGCAACATCGGTGCGGGCAAAGTAGGGCTTGCTCTTGGGGCAGACCGTTTAAAAACGGCTCTTCTAGATTGGGGTCTTCGAGAACCCTCTGGTCTTCCTTGGCGAGACCAGAATGTATTGTTCCCACCGAAAGTGGAATGGAAGAAACGTCCGCATTGGACCATTCCCGCAGTAAGTATGGGCCATCAGGTCCAAACGACTCCCTTGCGACTTGCTGCTGCTTATGCTGCCTTGGCGGGTGAGGGCAAGCTCTACAGCCCCCGACTTTTCCAGAATCAAGAGAAGGGCGAGGGCCGACAAGTACTCCCTGGTGCGATTGCCCGCGAGGTTCGGTACGCACTCCAAGACGTGGTGGAGGCACCGCACCGAGCTTGGCTTCACGACCCGGAAATGGAGTGGGGCGGAAAGAGTGGAACTGTGCAGAAAACGCATGGCGACCAGAAAGGACAGTACACATCCCTGTTTGTTGGCTTCACTCCCGTCGAGAACCCTGAGTGGGTCTGCGTGGTTGTTGCCGACAACCCGAAAAGGAAAGAGCATTACGGCTCCAAGGTTGCGGCTCCTGCGGTCATGAATGTCCTTCGGCGTCTTTCTGAGGGGCTTGCACCAACTTCTTCCGGTCCGTACTTGGAACGGAGTCCTTTTGGCGGTATGTTGCTCTCTGAGTGACGATGCGGCTCTCAGAACTTCACCCTCGACTCGGCTTCAACTTGAATCTTGTCCCTCCATGCGCCCATGGCGGGATGGCGGATCCTGATTTGACTCGTGCCGTGGTGGATTCCCGTCGTGTGAGGCCTGGAGACATCTTTTGTGCCTTGGCTGGTGCTCAGTATGAGGGAAGGAAATTTATTCATCAGGCCTTGGATGCGGGTGCCCATGCGGTTCTTTTAGCGCAACCCATGGAGGATCTTGCCGTTCCCCAGTTACTTGCCGATTCCAACAAGCAGGCGGCCCAAGCAACCGGTATGGCCGCCGCTCTTCTTGCGGGTCTTCCTAGCCATCAAGTTCCTGTGTTGGGTGTCACAGGCACGAATGGGAAAACCACTGTTGCCCACTTAGTGCAGAATGCTTTTTCTGCCTTAGGAATTCCAATCGGCCGATCCGGAACCTTGGGATTGAGTTTCAAGGAGGAAAAACGGCCGTTGTTGAATACGACCCCTCCCGCAGATGAACTTCAGGAATGGCTGGCGGACATTTTAGAGAAAGGAGCTCGCGCTGCAGTATTGGAAGCTTCGTCTCATGGTCTTCACCAAGGTCGCTTGTCAGGCACGCACTTTGCTGCGGCGGGTTGGACCAACCTTAGCCATGACCACTTGGATTACCATGCAGACATGGAAGCTTACGCTCAGGCCAAAGCTTTACTTGTGAATCATTTGGACTCCTCTGCCCGAGCCTGGATTCCCGCAGGCAATGAGTTAATCGGAAGGGCTTGTCGGGGTTCGGCTTGTTCTCTCATGAGATGGTCTCTTGAAGATTCTCGCGCAGACCTTGTGGGCACTTATCGTTCGACTTCTTCTGGTTTGGAGTTATCGGTTTCCGGAGAGTTCGGTTCTCATTCCTTCTATTCTTCTCTGATTGGACGGCACAATGCAGAAAATGTTCTTCTCGCCTTTGCTCTTCTTTGCGAGGCCGGCCTAAGCCCCGAGCAAGCTTCAGAAGGGTTAAGCAAGTCTTCTCAAGTCCCTGGGCGACTAGAAAAAGTAGCTTCGGAGTCACCGTGGAATTTGTTTGTGGATTACGCACATACTCCGGAGGCTTTGGAGCGTGTCTTGAGAGCGCTTCGCATCGCTTACCCAGAAGGTAGAGTTGGCGTGGTCTTTGGCGCAGGCGGTGACCGCGATACCGCTAAACGCGCACCGATGGGACGGGCTGCTGCCGAAGGCGCGGACTGGTGCTTGGTAACCTCAGACAACCCTCGCACGGAAGATCCCGAAAGCATTGCAAGGATGGTCGCCAAAGGAGTGGGACGGGGCGGGGGTGTGATTGAAGTCATAGTGGATCGCCGCGAAGCCATTCGTTCTGCGGTGGCCCGATTGGAACCGGGCGATGTTTTATTGGTCGCTGGCAAAGGACATGAGGACTACCAGGAAGTTCATGGTTTGCGGACGCCCTTCGACGACTGCGTAGAGCTTGAAGAGGCGGTGCAGTGCTTGGTTTAAATCCACGCGAAGTTTCGAATTTGCTGGGCGCTAAATTACATGGCCCCTCCGTGTCGGAGTATTTGGATGCCTCACTAGCCTCGAGCAAAGCGGACAGCCGTTTAGTGGAAAACGGCGATTTGTTCGTGGCGCTCCCGGGTGCCCATTCAGATGGCCACGATTGGTTGCAAGCGGCCTGGGAAAAGGGGGCGGGTGCTGCTCTTGTGTCCTATATCCCCGAAGGTGTTCCCAAAGAGATGCCTGTGATTGAGGTCGAAGACACCCTTTTGGCTTTGCATGAACTCGCTCGAGTTCATTTGAAAAACTTGAATGCGCCTGTTGTGGGAATTACGGGTTCGGTGGGAAAAACAACTGCCAAGGACCTCTTTTCCCACTTGTTGGGGGGGCCTGCAAGCCAGGTCCATGCTGCGCCGGCTTCCTACAACTCGGAAATTGGTTTGCCTCTATCCATTTTGTCCGCCCCGCAAGGAACGCGAAGACTGGTTTTGGAATATGGCGTGAATGAACCCGGCGAAATGGAGGTATTGCTCTCCATCGCAAAGCCTAATCATGCATGGATTACGGCTCTTTCTCCAGCTCACATGGAAGGCATGAAACACTTTGATGTTTTGGTTCATGAAAAGAGTTTTCTTGCCCATGCTGGTGCGCAGGCAGGCGGTGTTTGGAGCACGAGTCGAGTGTGTGGCTTGGCCGCTGCGCGGGGGGAGATTTGGTCTGCTTCCCCTCACCTTTCTGGCTTCCGTCGCGGCGGCGCAGAAGTTTTGAGTCCGGTTCCCGGTGCATTTGAAGTTGAACTGCCGCAATTGGGCGTGTGCAAGTTGCCCGTCATGGCGCGTCACGAAGCGGAACTTTGTGCGGTGGCGGTTGATTTGGCTCTTGCTCTGGGAGAAGACGCAAAAGACTTAAAACAACGCATTCCCAATTTGCCGCGACCTAATGGGCGCCTTCAAAAAAAAGAAGTTGGATCTTGGGTGCTATTAGATGACGCCTACAACTCTAGCCCAACAGCTGCTCTTGCTGCTATTGAAGTCCTTTCTTCTTGGCCGGGAATCGATTTCAAGGTTGCTGTCTTAGGAACAATGCACGAATTGGGGAATCTTGCTCCTCTTTACCACCGAACAGTTGGGGCGGAAGCGGCCCTCGCTGGTTTGGATTTATTGATTGGGGTGGGAGAAGGTGGGAGATGGATTTTAGAAGGCGCAAAATCCACCGGTTTGGGATTGAAAATGGAGTACTCTGAAAATGCCGTTGGAGCTTCTGGAAAGCTGAAAGAGCTTTGTCCGGAAGAGGCCCTTATTTTGCTAAAAGCCAGCCGCGCGGAATCGCTTGAAGAGGTCTTCGCATGATTACTTGGATTGTTCCTTGGCTGAGTGAGTTTTGGGGTCCTTTGCAGGCTCTTCAATACATCACGGTCCGGATTGGGTTGGCCGCAGCTTTTGCTTTTCTCGTAGCGGTCTTGCTCGGGAAACCTGTGATTCGTGCTTTAAGCCAAGCTGGTGTTCATGAAAACTCTGGCGCGAACGATGACCCTGAAGTTGCCGCGCGCCACAAGGCTCTTGGCAAATCAGAAATCCCCACAATGGGGGGCGTCTTCTGGGTAACTGCGATTTTGCTGAGCACCCTTCTTTTTGCGAACCCCTCCGAACTCTTAGTTTTGCTGGGTGCCGTTCTGTTGGTCGGGATGGGAACCTTGGGATTTTTCGATGATTGGGTGAAATGGAAACGTGAGGATGGCCGGAACGGATTGTCTCGTTCGACAAAAATGTTTGCGACCGTTCTCTTGGCGGGATATGTAGCGGGCATGTTGTGGCTGATGGGGGAGCGCACGGGTCGCCCTGAGATTGGCCGCATTTACTTCCCGATTTTGAAAGACTTAGTGGCCAATACCGAGAGCTATGGCTGGATTGGGTTTGGTATTTTTGTTCTCTTCGAATCCTTTGTCATTTTGGCAACGAGTCATGCAGCCAACGTTACAGATGGCCTGGACGGGCTTGCGGCAGGCTCCGCTCTGATAGCTTTTTCTGCGCTTACGATTGCGGTTTATGCGGTGAGTCACGCCGACCTTGCGGAATACTTACACCTTCCAATGATTCCAGGAGCGGGGGAAGTTGCAGTGATGGGTGGGGCCATGCTTGGGGCAACTCTTGGATTCCTTTGGTACAACTGTCACCCAGCCGAAGTATTTATGGGGGACAGCGGTTCCCTTCCGATGGGTGCTATGATTGGGTACATGGCTCTGGTTTCCAAGCAAGAACTTGTGCTCCCTCTCTTGGCTGGCGTTTTTGTTTTGGATGTGAGCACTAGCCTTCTCCAAATCACCTACTTCAAAGTCTCGGGTGGCAAGCGCCTGTTCCGGAAGGCCCCAATTCATCACGCTTTTGAATTGAAGGGGATGAGTGAATCTAAAATTGTGGCACGCTTTTGGATTGGTGGTGTGATTTCCGCAGCTATTGGACTTCTCCTCTTGAAAGTGCGATGACCCAAGCTCACTTACCCGTAAAGGCAACAGAAGCTATGAAGTCGGCCTTGCTTCCAATGTTGGGATGCGTGACTCTTTTAGCCTTTATGGGGCTTGCTGCTGGAGTTTCTGCCGCCCCTCCCGGCGAAGCTTGGGCAAAGATGGGAATCCATTGTTTGCACCTTGCGATTGGCTTAGGTGCCTTTCTTGTTTTGTTTTCTGCACCGGTAGAAGGTTTCAGGAAGATTGTTCCCGGCCTTTGTTTTTTGGTTTGGCTTGTTCTTTTGGGGATGAAGCTGATCCCAGGCTTTGGGCATGAAAGTCATGGAGCAACGCGATGGGTTTCGGTTGGCCCTATGTTGCTTCAACCTTCGGTGTTCTTGCAATGCCTTTGGCCGGCTTTGTTGGCGTCATGGATTTCGAAGGACCCGCTACGGATGAGCCAGCCAAGAGAACTTTGGCGACTGATGTTTTTATTTGCGGCTCTGATGTTGCCCGTGCTTCTTCAGCCTGACTTCGGTTCCATCTTGATTTTGGCTGGGGCAACAGGAATGGTGCTTTTTTTCTCTGGTGCACCTTTGAATTTTTTGCGGCAGCTCATCCCTCTTCTCTTGATAGCTCTGGTATTGATGTTATTCCTCTTTGATCATGTTGATGCCCGCCTCGCCAGTTTCTTTGGTGGTGAGACCGGTTATCAAGCTCAACACGCTGAAGAAGCTTTTGCTGCAGGGGGCCTCACCGGAGTCGGCCCCGGGCTTGGCGTGATGAAGAACGGTCATGTTCCCGAAGGCGATACCGATTACATCCTTGCTTTGATTGCTGAAGAGTGGGGACTCGTTGGCACAGGGCTCGTATGGGCCCTTTTTGTTTGCTTTACCCTCTTTGGTCTGCGCGCCGCTCGCCGTGCAGAGTGCCGCTACGGCGCGATTTTGATGGCCGCCGCCGTTTTGATGGTTTCCATGCAGGCCGCCCTCAACATGGCCGTCGTGACAGGACTTGTTCCGCCTAAGGGTCTTCCGTTACCCTTTGTAAGTCGCGGAGGTTCCTCCATCATCTCACTGTCTGCCCTTCTTGGCCTTGCTGTTCGCGCGGCCCTTGAAAGGCGACGCTCCAAAGTACCCGTTTCCGAACTCATCCAGTGGACCGAATCCAACGCTCTGGCTTAATCAGTCTCCTCCTCCTTTTGGGAGTGGGAGCCGCTGGCATTCTTGTCGGCCCCCGTAAAGTTCAACCTGATGAAGCGACCCCTGATGAAGTGGTCCTTCAACCGGGAGAGCTTCCATCGGTGGAACTCCTTGCGCCTGCTCAACGGCGCCTCTTCGTAGATTCGGCGCGCTTTGCGGCTGAGCCGGTGAACCATCCACTAAACGGTGGAGGTGGACGTAGCATCAATGACTCCACGTCTTGGACTCCCGAGTCCGCCGTGGCTTCCAAGCCAACGGTCAATTTGCCAGACCCCGCTATGGCAAGCCTGAAGAACTTGACAGGTGGGACGGCTAGGAGTTTGGACTTGGGCCCGGAATTAGTGGACACACCTCATCACACCGAGGTAGAGCGCACGGGGAGGGTAATCCGTGTGCGAGAATACGAAACCTTGGGAGAGATTGCCGCGCGGGAGTTGGGCTCGAGTGCTCGATGGACTGAGATTGCCAATCTAAATGGGATTCGAGATCCGAAAAGTATTCGTGTGGGACAGGAACTTATGATTCCTTCTGCCGAAGAGCTGCAAACCAACAAGAAAGGCGCGGAACAGAATTCTAATGTTTCCCTTCCCGACTCGAATGGTTGGCGCACATATATCGTTCAGTCGGGCGATGTAGCCGGAAAGATTTCCCAGAAGGTTTATGGCACTGCCAAACTTTGGGAAGGCATCCTTGAAGCGAATGACATCTCGGATCCCCGCGAGCTCCGAGTAGGTCAAAAACTTCGCATTCCCCCCAAACCCTGAGCGAAGGCTTGGGCAACTCTTTCGACATCCCCTCAGCCGAGCAGAAACGATTCCTGTTCGTGGGCGGAGGCACTGGTGGCCACCTCACCCCGGCACTTGGTCTAGCAGAAGGTTTGCAGGAACGCGGCCATAAGACCTTCTTTCTCTCGAGTGGTCGATCGGTTGAGGAAGACTACCTCTGTCATGCGGGAGAATGCGCTTCCCTTGGGGTAGATGAAAGCTCTTTGCCTCGCCCGCTCCCTCTAATTCCCGCTCTCTTCCGCGCTCGGACCCATGGCAAGAAGTTTCAACCGGATGTTGTGATTGGGCTTGGAGGCCTTTGTGGGTGCGCAGCTCTTTCTGCTCGCTTGGGCGCGCCGCTAGTTTTATTAGAAGGCAACCGGGTCGTGGGGCGTGGTGTTCGGCTCATGCAAGGCTTTGCAAAACACACGCTGACTTTATTCGAAGACACGGCCGAACATTTGAAATCTGGTCTTTGGGTGGGGCCCTTAGGCCGTCACTCGCTCCAGCCTGTCTCTGCTCACGAGGCACGTGAGCATTTTTGTCTCCCACAGGACTCGACCATTCTTCTCTTGATGGGTGGCTCGCAAGGTGCTGCACAACTCAATGACTTTGTTGCTGAAAATGCGGCAACCCTTGCTCAGAGAAGTGTGGCGCTCTTGGCTCTTTGTGGTCCGGGCAAAGCCGAGAAGTTACGTAAAGCTGCGAAGGAAGCCGACTTGCCTGCTGTTGTGCTCGATCACTGCAAAGAGATGGGCCTCGCTTACTCTGCTGCCGATTTTGTTTTGTGTCGCGGTGGCGCTTCTACGGTTGCCGAGCTTTGGCTCCATCGTGTACCTTCCATGATTGTGCCTTACCCGTGGCACAAGGATCGTCAACAGGAGCACAACGCACAAGCGCTTGGCAAGGGAACGGTAATCACGGATTCTCTTGGAGCTGAATCTGGGCAACATTTGCTCAACCTTTTGGGTAGCCAGGAACGCTTGGCATCCATGCGTGTTGCCTTGGAAGACAACGCGCCGCCGGATGGGCTCCCTCGCGCTCTTTCCCTTTTAGAGAATTTGGCTGGAATTTCTTCCGCCCAACCAGGAACCTTGAGTGCATTGGCTCAAGGCGGAAAATCTACGGCTTTCTTGGCGGGTGCTGGTGGGTGTGGCATGCGCGGCTTGGCAAGTTTTCTTTTAGAAAACGATTGGGAAGTTTGGGGGGCGGATTCCAAACCGTTTTCCGACTCCGATTCGTTAATCAAAGCGGGCCTTCGTCCGTTGGGAGTTGGGCAGCTAACCCCCCAAGTTTCCTTAGCGGTTCGTTCCGTTGCCGTTCCAGAGACGGACCCTCAGTTCCGTGCTGCCTGCGAAGCGGGTGCCCGGGGATTGGTCTATTCAGAACTTTTGGGGGAGATGACCCGCCTCCGCCCGACCTTGGCGGTTGCTGGGTCGCATGGGAAGACGACCATTACGGCTTGGATTGCTTATGGCCTACGTTTGGCGGGTCGGGACCCTGGCTTCTTGGTAGGTGGGGGCGTGCCGCAGTTAGGAGGGTCGGCTTCCTGGGGAACATCCTCGGAGCCTCTTGTTGCGGAGTCGTGCGAGTATGCTCGTACATTTCATAAACTTTCTCCGAAATGGGTTGCGCTTTCCAATGTAGATGCCGAGCACCCAGACACCTACCCGACCGGTTATCCGGAGGTGGAAGAAGCTTTTCGCATATTCTTGTCCAAACTGCCCGCTGATGGCGTGGTTTATGCGAGCCCTGAAGCCCCTGATTTGTCTGACTCAACTCCAGCGCAGTGGTGTCTCGCAGAAGAGCTGCCGAAGGATTGGAAAGTCGGGCTTGCTGGGAGACACAATCGTCTGAATGCCGCTTTGGTTCGAACCACTCTTCTCGCTCATGGCATTTCAGAGGAACATGTTTGCGAAGCAATAGCTTCTTTTAGGGGTGCTGACCGTCGTATGGAAGAACTCGGAACGCTCAATGGCGCTCCTGTTGTGAGCGATTACGCCCACCACCCTGTTGAGGTATCGGCCACCTTGGAAGCCGCCTCGGAGATGTGGCCAGGCCGTCGCTTGGTGGTCGCTTTTCAACCTCATCAAGCGCGGCGTTTTGACCGTTTTAGGGTTGAATTTTCCAAGGCCCTTGATCGTGCCGACGCCTTGGTCCTTTTACCGCTTTACCGCGCCCGTGACCCTGAAGATTTGCGGCCAGAAACGGGAGAACTCCTAGCTCCCCTTCAAGCGCGGCGGAAGCGAGACATCTTCGTGGCCGAAGATGCCTCGATTGCTGCAACTTGGCTCCAAAGTCATGTTCAAGGCGAGGATATCCTTCTCTGCTTGGGCGCTGGAGACATTGACTCTTTTGCACGCTCCCTCACTTTAGGGTATGAACGAGAAAAAAATTCAGGAGTACGCCGAACTTTGCGCACTGAGACGCAAGGTTTCTCTGCGTGATTTTTGTGCACTCCGAATAGGGGGCGAAGCGGAGCTGTTTTTCGAACCGGCGAAGCCCGAGCACATGGGGGCTTTGTTGACACAGCTTTATGCCGACCGGGTTGATTGGTTCATTCTTGGCGGCGGCGCCAATGTTTGTTTCCCGGATGAGGGTCTTTCAGTTGTTGTTCATACCGGAGCCATGCGCCGTATGTTTCGCGAAGAGAACACCATTCGAGTTTGGCCAGGTGTCACCATTCAACAACTTGTTCGGGCAACATCTGAGCTGGGACTTTCCGGCATGGAAAGTTTGATGGGGGTGCCAGGGAATCTTGGCGGCGCCATCGCAATGAATGCCGGAACTGCCGATTGGGGTATTTGGGAACTTGTGGCAGAGGTAACCCTTTGGACCCCTGACGGATTAGTTTCCAAAACGAGAGAGGACGTCCAACCCTCTTACCGCCACGGAAATCTTGGTGAAGGTGTCTTACTCGAAGCTCTGCTTCAATTTGAGAGCCGTAATCCCGCCCAAATCAAAATAAAGCAAGAGAGCTTACTTCGCAAGAAAAGTCAAACCCAACCCGTTACTCTTTCGAGCGCTGGTTGTGCCTACAAAAATCCTCCTGGTGATAGTGCAGGTCGACTCATCGATTCTTCTGGTCTTAAAGGGACAACCGTAGGTGGAATGAGTGTCTCGGAGCGCCACGCTAACTTTATGGTGAATGACGGGTCTGCCACTGCCCATGATTTTTTAACCCTTTTAGAGAAAGTGGAGGCCACTGTTTTCCAAGAACATGGAGTGAAACTTGAACGTGAAATTGTGATTGTGCCGGCCCGATGAGGATTGGGCTTCTTTTCATTTTCTTCTGCGTTTCATCCTGCCAAGTCCCTGACCCGCAATCTATCCCCAAAATGTCTTCTCCCGAATTTTCGTCATCACGCCCTTCTGTATTAGGGCATTCGATTCTCTCCGATTCATCGGGGGAGCGGTTCCAGCTTCTCGAAGGGGAAGAGCTTTTGTTGGAGGGCACTCTTGAAGAGTGCGAACAGAAACTCGCAGAGCGTCTTTTTCAACGCTACGGTGAAGGCAGGCCCAACTTGCCTCTCCCAACCCTTGGGGGGCTTCAACTTTGGGCGGATGTCTTTTGGCGGGGTGGATGGCGGATTCAGGAACATGTATACGCTGGATACTTTCGCCTCATTTCTCCCGATCGAGTGCGCCATGCGTGGGGAACTTGGGAAGAATGCCGTAGTGCTTTTGAAGGTATTCGCATTTCTGAAAACTTGCCGGAGGCTTCGGAGCGTTTGGTCATCTTTTTGCATGGTCTAGGTCGAGCTGGTGGTTCCTTTGCTTCCATGCAAGAAAAGTTGGAGGTTTCAGGGTTCGATGTCGCCACATTGGTTTATCCAAGTACCCGCCGCTCTTTGGATGAACATGCTCAACAACTTGCGCACCTTTTGGACCGGGTCGAAGGGGTTCTCGAAGTTTCTTTCGTGACGCATAGCTTGGGTGGACTCGTTGTAAGGACTTTGTTGGCGCGGCAGGGCGATGCTTGGCGCACACGCTTGCGTTTGGGGCGAATTGTCATGCTTGCTCCCCCTAGCCAAGGTTCGGCGGTTGCTGAGACCTTGAAAGACTTTATGCCCTTTGAGTGGCTTGCCGGTCCAAGCGGCCAAGATGTGACTGCGAGTGGAGTAGAGGCGGAGCGTATACCCGTTCCCCCCTGCGAGTTTGGTGTGATTGCTGGTGGAAAAAACGATGACCGTGGGTGGAATCCCCTTCTGGTGGGAGACGATGATGGCGTGGTCACAGTCGAGGAAACTCGTCTCCCCGGTGCTACCGACTTTCTCCTCGTTGAGCGGGCTCACACCTTCATCATGCGCGCACCTGAGGTGGTTGAGGCCACCCGCAATTTCCTCTTGGCGGGAATCTTCTCCAAGTCTGGCGAATAAGCTCCTCTTCCTTTAAGCTGGAAATGCCCCCGGGTTCACTCTCAACCCCTCCTGTCCTATGCGTTTTCTTTCGTTCTTGTTTCTCTTTTCGACCCCTCTTCTTGCGCAGAACTCCATTGGCGATGGAGGACCGGGTAGTGGTGGCCTGACTCCTTCCCTGTCGTGCCCTCAAGCTTGGATGGGTCGCCCCAGTTTTAGTTTTGAAATCTCAAATGGTCTGGGTGGCGCCCAAGCTTACTTTGGTATTTCCGCCCGCCCCGACATTGCTACTTTTAATGGTGCGCCTTTATGGATGGATTTAAGCGCAATGGTGTTTACTCAGCCCCTCCTCCTTAATGGGGCAGCTGGAACTCCAGGCGCGGGATCGGCAAGTATTCCCCTCGCTGTTCCTCCTATGAACCCTTTACTGGTTGGCCGCAGTTACTTCGCTCAAACTGCTGTCAGGGACAGTGGAGCAATGGGGGGATGGGCAACTACCAATGGAATTGAAGTGATTCTCACTTTGCAGCCTCAAGTATTTGTAGGCTGTAACGCCGGTTACAACAGCCCTTGGTATTTAGTGGACGGTCTTCAGCACCAACTTTCTGACAATGGGAGTGTTTATTTTAATATCCATGGCGCAGCTTATACCCCAGGTGGCATGGATCTTTTCGTTCCGATCATGAGAGATTCCATTCAACATGCAAACTTCCAAAGTGGAAGTGCTGTTTGGAGCACTTTTGCGACACTTTGGGATTCTGCTTATGGAATGGAGTATGACCCGGATCTCAAGCGGCTTTGGTCTTTGGTGAAGGATGTCAGTACAGGGCAGTATGAGTTGACGGGATACGATGCAGATTCGGCAAGCCCGAATTATGGTTCGATTATTGCGCGCACGAATGGCGCCAACGCTCTTGGTCACGTTGAAATTTGGAGCATGGCTCCTAATAAAAAGCTTGCCGCTGTTCACCAAGTTTTTGGGGATGATATCTATATTTGGAACTTGGACCCGGCGAGTCCAAATTATCTTCAAAAAATCATGACTGTTGAAGTGCCCAATCATGGTGGTTCCATGTTCGTTGTCAACACCGATTCCGCATGGTCCAGTAATGGGGGCGAATTGTTCGTCGCAATTCAGCACACGGGGAGTGTCAATGGAGAAATCGCGCGCTACTCTTTTGGCCAAGGTGCTTGGATTGACCACAACACCCTGCTGGCTGGAGTGCAGGACATAGGAGAAACTTCTGACCCGCCTGTCATGCTGGGTTCTGCGCCGACTTGTCTTTCTGCTTCAAACGTTGATGACTTTATGATTGTTTCTGGATTTGGTAACAATGCTGCAACGAGTGCGCAGGGGTGGGTAACGCGCTTGGACTATTCCCCTGGCCAAGGAACAGGTTTTCAAATCATTTCATCTCCATCATTAGATTTAGAAGAAGCCTGGGAGTGTTCTCTTTCCCCCGAGGAAGACGTCATTGCCGTAGGCACTTATGGAGCCATTGCCGGTGACATCCAATTCCTGGATGCGAGCACTCTGTCGCCAATTTCTGGGATCCAGCTTCCGAACGCTCGCAATGTCAGCACCCTCGCTTGGCGGTAGGGGGGCAAGAGGGCGGCTTTGAAGGGGAAGGCTTGTGGCCAATCCTCAACCCAGCACTGATAGAATCCCAGTCCCGCGCGGCCCAGGTACGGCTGGCGGGAAACGAAAATGTCGCTTCCATTCGAACCCCAAAACGGTCCCGTCTCCCTCGAAGCCCTCCGCCACTCGGTCAGCCACATTATGGCCGATGCGGTTTTGCGCATCTTTCCGGAAGGAAAGGTGGCGATTGGTCCTCCGATTGAGCATGGTTTTTACTATGACTTTGATTTGCCCCGCGCCCTCACGGATGAGGATCTTCCCGCCATTGAAGAGGAAATGCGCAAGATTTTGGCTGAGGCTGGGGAGTTCACTCGTTCAACCATGACGCGTGAAGCCGCCGCTGCCCAATTTGCAGAAAACGGCCAAATCTACAAGGCCGAACTTCTAGAGGACATTCCAGAGGACGACGAAGTCTCGTTCTATGACCACGGCACTTGGGCTGACTTGTGTGCCGGTCCCCATGTGGAGTCCGCCTCTCAAATCCGAACTGACTCATTCAAACTTCTCTCTGCTGCTGGAGCTTATTGGCGGGGCGATTCGGAGAAAGCCATGCTTCAACGCGTCTACGGGACAGCGTGGTGGAACAAGAAGGATCTCAAAAAATACATGGCCTTTTTGGAAGAAGTTCAAAAGCGCGATCATCGAAAGCTGGGCCGCGAATTGGATTTGTTCTCCCTAAATTCGGACTTTGGTGCAGGCCTTGTCTTTTGGCACCCCAAACTTGGTCATGTACGGCGCACTCTAGAGCAGTGGTGGTGGGATCTTCATCAGGCACGTGGCTATTGGCCGGTTTACACCCCTCATGTTGCAGGGGAACCCGTCTTCCGTCAATCGGGCCACCTCCAAAACTACGCCGACATGATTTGGGCACCGATGGATGTGGATGGACGCCCACATCGCGTTAAGCCGATGAACTGTCCAGCCCATGTTGCGATTTTCAATTCCCGGCGGCACAGTTACCGCGACCTGCCCAAGCGCTTTGCCGAGTTGGGAACGGTTTATCGCTACGAGCCCAGCGGAACATTGCACGGCATGTTGCGCGTTCGCGGTTTCACCCAAGACGACGCCCACATTTTCTGTACTCCGGACCAACTTGAAGACGAGCTGGTGGATGTCCTCAAATTGGTGCACACGATCCTGTCTACTTTTGGTTATGAGTACACCGCTTATTTGGCGACTCGCCCTGAAAAGTATTTGGGTACGGACGAAATCTGGGAGCACGCCCTGGATTCTTTGAAAGGTGCGGCTTCACGCCAAGAACTTCCTTTAGAAGACGATCCTGGTGGCGGTGTTTTTTACGGTCCGAAAATTGACTTCAAACTTCGCGATGCACTTGGACGAGAGTGGCAAGGCCCTACTGTTCAGGTTGACTTCAACCTACCTGAGCGATTCGATTTGGAGTTCAACGACTCCGACAACGAACTCAAACGGCCCGTCATGGTGCACCGTGCCATCTTTGGCTCCCTCGAGCGATTTGTGGGGGGCTTAATCGAGCACTTTGCCGCTTGGTTCCCAGTGTGGATTTGTCCCACTCCGGTTGCAGTCTTGCCCATTACCGAAGAGCAAGAAGAGGCTGCACGAGAGTTACAGGCTCAGATTCAAGAAGCCGGTTTTAATTGTGTTCTCAAGACGGATGGCCCTCTGCGCAAGCGCGTGAGAGAATCTGAGTTGGAGAAAATCCCCTATATGGCGGTCCTCGGTGGCAGGGAGGTTGAAGAGTCTGCCGTTAACCTTCGTGTGCACGGTGTGAAGGAGCAGAGAACGCTCTCAACGGGCGACTTCCTCGCTCTCCTAGCTGAAAAACGGGATACCAAGTCTTTGGAGTATTGATGGCCGAAGTAAAACGCATTCTCATCACCGGTGCAACCGCTGGTATTGGGCGTGCGTGTGTGCATGTCTTTCATGCTGAGGGTTGGGAGGTTTGGTGTTGTGGCCGCAGGGAAGATCGTTTGGGAAAGCTTCAATCGGAACTTCAAGAACGCATTCACACTTTCCCCTTGGATGTTCGCGAAAGCCATGCGGTAGAAGGAGCACTTTCAGAAGTCCCTACTCCTCACCTTCTCCTCAACAATGCAGGCCTGTCTCGCGGATTTGAACCTCTTTGGGAGGGAAAGCTTGAAGACTGGAATGAAATGTTAGACACAAATGTCAAAGGACTTTTGCATGTGTCTCGCGCCATTCTTCCGCGCATGATTGAAAATGGTGGGGGACAAGTCATCAACATTGGTTCCATTGCAGGCCATGAAGCCTATCCCAATGGCGCCGCCTATTGCGCCTCGAAGCACGCCGTTACCGCTATTACGCGTGCATTGCGTAAAGATGCTTGCGGTACGGGTGTTCGGGTCAGTTCGGTGGACCCCGGCCTTGTGAATACCGAATTCTCTACAGTTCGTTTTCATGGCGACACCGAACGCGCTGGCCGCACCTACGAAGGCATGACTCCTCTCGCGGCTGAAGATGTCGCTGAAACGGTTTTGTGGGTTGCAACCCGTCCCGAGCATGTCAATGCGGCTGAAGTACTTCTTTTGCCGACTGACCAAGCCTCCGCGGGAATCGTTCACCGCAGGTGAGATGACAATCCTCCCTCTCCTTGCGCTCTCCTGTTTTCCCTCACTTTCTTTGGGTTTTCCCCAGGAGAAAGCACCGAATCTTCGGGAAACGCGCAAGCTTGTGAATGAATTTTTTTCTTTGAACTTCCAGGAAGAGCCCGAAGCCCAGAGGGGCTTAGAAATTGTTCAGCAACTCGACTCTTTTCCTCTCGATACCAGCTCCAAGAAGAAGCGGTGGAGGAAGGAGCTTCTTAAAATCGCTTCTAAGCGATCTGAGCTAACAAAGAAAGCTGGCGAATATTGGACTTGGGAAGAGGAAGGTCGAGGCCGTTTCATTATTGGGGGAGAAACCAAGAAACCGAAAGCTTTGCTCATTTCTTTTCACGGGGGCGGAATTGGGAGTGCGGATGCCAGAGGCTCTTTTGGTAACCACAATGCTCCCGCAAAAAAACTAGGCTGGCTGGCCATTTTCCCGCAAGCCCTTGAGGCGACAGAATACGGTTGGACGGATTCAGGAACGGAGGAGTGGGTTCTTGGTCTCATGGAGTCGGCACTTCGAACCTGGGATATCCCCCACGATCAGGTTTTCTTCGGTGGCCATTCCATGGGGGGATATGGGACCTGGGTGCTCGGTGCCCACCATGCTGACCGCCTTGCTGCAGCAGCTCCCTCTGCTGGTGCTCCAACTCCCGTCTATAACTATCAGAAGGAGCTCATTGATATCCAGGAGGGAGTCATTCCCAATGTCCGAAACCTTCCCATGGTTGTTTTTCAATCGTTAGACGATTTACAGGTTCCGCCCGACATCAACCAGTTTGCTGTCCAACGCGTCACAGAAGCCTGCGAGAAGTGGGGTGGCTACTCAGATTTCACCTATTGGGAGGTTAATGGTGTGGGCCACGGTGCCCCTCCAGGTGGTTCAATCGCGCAGCTGGAGAAGATAAAACCATTCTCTCGTATCCCCTTCCCCAAGAAATTGGTGTGGCAACCTGCCCTAGATTGGAAACGCCGATGGTATTGGCTTTATTGGCCCCAACCGCGATTAGGGGAAACCATGATTGTGCGCATGGAAACAGACTCCAATAGTATTTTTGTTGAGAGCAATACAAAACCCATGGGCCTTCAGATTTTTCTTCCTGGCGAACTGTTCAATTTGAAAAACGAGGTCACTGTTTTTTACAACAAAAAAGAAATCTGGAAGGGTAAAGGTGAGCCTACATTAGGTTCTCTTTTGCTGTCTTCTACTTACGGAGATGAGCAAATGCTTCTTGATTCTAGAATATCTCCCTTTTGATGCCTTTCGTCCGCTAAGCTACAAACCCATGAGTAAACCCATCCCAACTGTTGAGTGGCTGCACATCTGTGACCACGCTTTCCGCGACGAATTCGGAAAACTTTGCATTATTGGAATGTTTGACGCCCTCCATTCGCAACAGTTGCCGGGCCGTTTGCCGATGCTTTCCGTAGCGATTGGCGTAACGGATGGGGAAGGGCAGTATGAAATCGCCCTTCAAGTTCAGGCACCTTCCGGAAAGACTGTGGACATGGCTCTTCCCAACCTTCAATTGTCGGCCCGGAATCAAAAGCAACGCGCAGTCATTCGCCTTGCCGGGATGCCTTTTGAAGAATTTGGCACTTACATCTTTCGGCTCAAGATTGACAACCAACCAGTAGATTCTCCTGCCCACTTCCTGGACCACCTTCAGGCTCCGCAGCAGCCTGGCCAATCTCCAGGCCAGGCACCGCCCACCATTCCACCACCTCCAGGATTTAATTAATCAGCAGGGCTTATCTTGTGGCAATGATTCAAGAGCCGATGGCCGTATTGGCAGTTTTACTGGGGGTTTTGGCCCTTCTTTTTTCAGTAAACGCCACCGATTTAGGAAGCCGCATTTTTAAGATTTTCCCTCTATTGGTCTTTGCCTACTTCGTGCCCACCACCTTGAGTAATCTGGGAGTGATTCCAGTTGACCACGATTTTGAACTTTATGTTTTTGTGAAGTCCTGGCTATTGCCAGCTTCTCTTGTGCTGCTAGTTTTGTCTGTGGATGTACCAGCGATTCTTGGTTTAGGCCGTTCTGCTGTCGCTATGTTTTTGGCCGCGACGGTGAGCATTGTTATTGGGGGGCCCCTGGCGTTCTTGCTCCTAAAAGGGCTTGTCCCCGTTGAGATGGGGGACCAAGCCTGGAAGGGGCTCGCTGCTCTTTGTGGGAGTTGGATTGGCGGTGGGGCAAACTTTACCGCAATTGGAGAATCTGTTGGGGCTACCGATTCAACTCTTTCCCTAATGGTTGTGATTGATGTTGCCATTGCAAACATTTGGATGGCCTTTCTCTTGGCCTTTGCGGGGCGAGAGAAAGCGATGGATGCAAGGATGGGTGCGGATCGAACGGCGATTGACCGTGTACGTAAAAAAGTTGAATCTTTTCAAGCAGAGGTTGATAGGCCTACAAATCTTCCCGACCTGCTGACTATGTTGGGCTTGGCCTTTGGTGTTACAGCAGTTGCAAAATGGAGTGCACCTTACTTGCCAGAAAGCGAAATTGTTTCGGAATTTACATGGGTGGTTATTATTGTGACTTCAGTTGCAATGCTTTTTTCTTTTACTCGACTTCGTCGACTTGAGGGTGCCGGTGCAAGCAAGTTGGGAAGCGTTTTCCTTTATCTTTTAGTTGCCACGATTGGGGCCAAGGCAGAGTTTTCAAAGGTGATGGAGCCTGAAAATGTTGGATTACTCACTATTGGCGCCCTCTGGATGTGTTTTCACATTTTGATTCTCATGGGCGTTCGCCGTCTAATACGAGCACCAATCTTTTTTGCTGCTGTTGGTTCCCAGGCCAATGTTGGCGGTGCTGCTTCAGCACCAATTGTTGCATCAGCGTTTCACCCAGCTCTTGCTCCGGTCGGGGTTCTTTTGGCGGTCGCAGGCTATGTCCTTGGGATTTACGCTGCCCTTTTATGCGCATCTCTCCTTTCATGGGTTAACACCATCAGTATCACATAGTCAAACCAAGGCGCCCTGTAAGGCCCATCGAGGGACTCTTTGTTACACTTGTTTCATGACATTCAATCGAGTTTTTTCTTCTTGTTTCCTCCTTTTTCTTGTTTCCTGCTCATTCAGTATTAAGAGGGAAACATCGGGGCAAAACGGGAAAACAACCACTGTCAGAAAAATATCGGAATCCCTAGAGGGCGACGTGGTGCTCAAGTCAACAGTTAGGCGACTCGACTTCGAGGAGATTGAGGGTAGGCGTGACTGGCGCTGCCGCAGCTTTGTTTTGGACATTCGGAATGGAGACACCCTTTTTTCCTTTGACGACACCATCCTTCACTTCCCTGGCTCTATATCGAAAGGAGAGAAAATGGTTGTGGAAGGTAAGTTCGCTTCCGAGTCTTTTTCTCTAATTTTCCCTGGAACCAATTCTGACGCACCCAAGGTTCTGGAATGGGTTGGTGATCACGTCATTTTGGATGGAGAGGCTTACGAGGACTTGGAGGTTGGTGAGTACACTTACGCACAAGGAAAACTTGTTCAGTAGTGCCCGTAACACAATCGTTGTAATCCGCTCTGCTGGGATTTCTTGCCGATAAATGCGGAAAAATCTTCCCATAGATTGGGTAGATGTTTGAAATGGTCGGGGAGACAGGATTTGAACCTGCGACTCCCTGCTCCCAAAGCAGGTGCGCTACCAGGCTGCGCCACTCCCCGAACCAAAAGGGCCGCACAGGATAGCGACGCGGCACGGCATACGCTAACGATTCAATTGGAGAAAGAAGTCTCGAAGGCTTTCCGGGGTGGTATGCAGATGAGCATGCGTGGCGGCTCCGCATTGAAGAGCGCGCTCGCAATGCAGCTTCTGGTCGTCAATAGCAATCACGATTTCCACAGCATTGTCCAAGTGCGCTTCAGCGATTTTCCGTGCCTTTAGCCACATAGAAGCGTCTTCCCATTTCGGCCGGACATCCTGCTGATGGGAGCAGACGGCCTCAGCCATAAGGTCTTCCAAGCCAAAATCCACAGCGCAGGCCCTTTCTCGCCAGGGGTCCGTATCGCTCACCACCACCAAGGTCGTATTTGGTTGGGCGAGAGCACCACGGAGAAGAGCAATGGTTTCAGGGACGGGAGTGAAGATGCAAGGCCAGAGTTCTCGGAGGGTGGGAAGGTGTTTTGGGCTCAGCTGAAGCAAGCGGAGCAGTTCGCTTGAAAATTCCTCTTCGCTCAGTGCGCCGCTTTCAAATCCTTTTCGCACATCATCTAAGTCCGCAACACATTTCTTGGGGAAGGGTCGCTCGAGGACTTCTTCAAAGCGATTAGGGAAACGCTCTCGATTAAAATCAACCATGACCATCCCTAAATCGCAAAGAATAGCCGTAGAGCCAGGAGTGAGAGTGGAACCCCATTGAGATTCAGGCAGCATTTCAGATTCGAGCTTTGCGGGTCGAGGCTTTGGGGGAATCACGTCCTATTTCGCTGTTTCGGTATAGTTTTTTCATCCACTCGATAGTGGAAATAGCTGGCTTTGGTTTCTCTTTCGATTTCAGACAAGTTATATGGCCGGACTTTTCCGGCAACAATCACATGGATGTGATTCCCTGCAAGAGAAACGAGTTTTTGAAGCATCGGGGCGCCCTCTTTAGCGGTAGGACAACCACCAGAAGTAAGGACGCTCTCGAAACCCATTTTGATAAGAGTGGATAAGTTTTCCTCGAGATTTTCGCATGCATCAAAAGCCTTATGGAATGTGACTGGAAGAGGGTGGCATTCCTCTAAAAGAGATTGGCACCCTTCAACGTCGATGTTTCCATCTTTCAGCAAACCTAATACAAAGCCATCTACTTTGTTCTCTTTGAACCAGGAAATTTGCTGAATCATCTCCTCCAGAGTTTGAGAGTCTGCCACAAAGGGGCCAGGATGAATTCGAATCATTGCTCGGATGGGGAGCGGAACTTTTTCCCTGATAGACAAAAAGGTCTTTTGGCCAGGTGTTAACCCGTCTAGGTCCAGGCGGGAGCATAATTCCAAGCGATCTGCATCCTCATGCTCGACTAGAATTGCCTGCTCCAAGTTCTCAACACATCTTTCGATTCTCATTGAAGCCGCATCCTAGGCCGAACTGCTTAAAAGACCAAGAATTGAAAGAAAGTTTCATTACACTGAAAACGCATGACCACCACCACCCCGGGTCGTCGCCTCGGCGATTTTGAGCTCATTCGTGAGTTGGGGAGTGGGGGTATGGGGACGGTTTGGGAAGCTGTGCAGACCTCTTTGGGGCGTCGGGTGGCTCTCAAAATTCTTGCTCCGCATATTGCGATGTCGCCGACATCGCTCCAACGCTTCCAGCGTGAGGCTATGGCTGGTGCTCGACTTTCCCATTCCCACATTGTGGCTGTACACCAGGTTGGTGAAGCTGAAGGCGTTCATTTTATAGCTCAAGAGTTGGTGGAAGGAGGCTCCTCCCTCTCCGGCCGCATCAAAGCAGATAGAAATCTTTCTGAGTTACCCGCAGACTATTACGAGAAGGTTGCCAAACTTTTTGCCCAAGTCGCTGATGCCCTTCAACAAGCCCACGATGGCGGCATCATCCATCGGGATGTCAAACCGGCTAATATTCTTTTGACTAAAGAGGGCGACCCGAAGATTGCTGACTTTGGGTTGGCACAAGTGGAAGACGCACTAGAGCTCAGTCGCACGGGAGAATTTTCTGGCACACCGTTTTATATGTCACCTGAGCAAGCGATGTCGAAGCGTATTGGTATCGACCACCGAACAGATGTTTTTAGTCTGGGCGTCTCACTATGGGAAGCTTTAGCTCTTCAGCGCCCCTTTGAGGGCGATACAAGTCAGCAGGTTCTAGAAAAAATTATTATGGAGGATCCGCCGGATCCCCGAAAGATTCGCTCGCGTTGTCCGCATTCCTTGGCGGTTATTTGTTTGAAGGCAATGGAAAAGGAAAGTAGTCGACGTTTTCAGTCCATGAAGGATTTTGCTGCGGACTTACGGCGATTTTTGGCCAATGAACCGATTCTAGCCAAACCGCCAAGCCTCCTTTACCGGGGGTGGAAGTGGACCTGTCGCCACTCTGTGGCTTCTTTAGCCTTGAGTGCCCTTATATGTGGGCTACTAGTCAGTCTTTTCTTTTGGAGGCAATCACTTCAAAGCCAAAAGACTGCAGTAGCGGCGGCGGATGCTCTACAGGGAATGATTGCGGCTCTTGAGCCTACTGGAACCACAAATAGTCCGGAGAGAATTCAAGAAATCCTTGCCACGGCAGAAACCTTGGTTCGTTCTGAGGTTACGGGGCCAAGCATGCGGGCAAACGTATTGATGACCTTAGCGAAAGTGTTACGTGAGACGGGCGATTTCAAGCGTGCAATTACGTTGCTCGATGAAGTTTTTGTACTTTTTGAATCTGGTCTAACCGAAGGGCAAGAAATCTATCTTGAAGCAACGAATTCTCGAGCCCATGCTTTGAGGGAATTAGGCCGATATGATGAGGCGAAGGCATCCTTTCGCGAGTTACTACGTTTAAGAGAGAATCTTAATGGAAAGAATTCGGTCGAAGCCCTAATGGCTCAAGACAGTCTTGGAGTTGTTGAAATAAAACTTGGTAATTATGAGAAAGCTGAGGAATTATTGCAGAATTCGTTCGAAGGCCTGAAGGTCACCTTGGGTTTGGACAATTTGTCAACACTGAAGACCCTGAACAATTTGGCAGGTGTGCATCAGCGCCTTGGGAAAATTAATGAAGCAGCGGATGCTTTTGAGCTTGTTTTGGTTGAACGGAAACGACTTTTAGGGGAGCAGCATCCGCAAACACTTTCAGCTTTGGGGAACCTTGGAGCACATTTTGCGACAACAGGAAATTTCGTCCGCGCTGCGAGCATTTTCAAAAAAGTTCTGCACCTTCAGGAGGCATCGCTTGGGGTTGACCACCCATCTACCTTGCTGACACGGCACAATCTCATCACGCTCTACCAGGATCTTGACCGCTTAGAGGAGGCGGAAGCAGAGGCTAGGGATGGGCTGGGGAAACTGCTTGACTCGCTTGGAGAAGGACATCCTCTCACTTTGAAAACGATGAGCTTATTGGCTGGCATTTTAGATCAAATTATAATTGCATCCTTGGAGGGTAGTGCGGAAGACTATCCCGAAGGTCTATGGCGCGAGCCGGAGCTTTTACATGAAAAGGCTGCCAGGGGGATACGCAACCTTTTGGGGGATGTGAATCCTTCCACGAATGACATTGTGTACCGACATCTACAGCACCTTTCAATTCGCAAGAAATATTCCGATGCGCTTTCAATTGCGAAACTTGCAAAGGCTGGACATCTGTCACAATATGGGGAGGATCACCCATATGTAGTTGAGCTTTCAAATGACGTAAAGTTTCTCGAGGTTAAAAACAGCATCATCGAAGCGTGGCGACTCGTGGATCCGGATCGCCCAGATCTGGACACCGATTTTGTTGAAGGGCTCGCAATTATTGAGTCGGCACTTAAGGATTACCCTCTTGAATATCTCTGTGAACATGGGGGGGATTGTCCAGTCGACACTCTCGCTTGGGCTCATTTTGCTAATGGGAATCACGAAGAAGCCCTGATAGCATCCAAGCGTTCGATTGAGCTTGCTCCTCAGGACAGGAAAGCTGTTTTTCGGGGCTACTTACATCGTCTAACTAAGATGATTGCTGAGACTCAGCAGTAAGGAAGCCTAGTTGTGCAACTTTTTGCCTCATCAAGAGATGGCGGAAGGTGGATGCGAGGGAGTAAGCTGGCGCGGCATGAAACTTAGCCGCGAACTTCTGCTGGAACTCCCCAAGAGCGACCTTCATCTTCACCTAGATGGGTCTTTGCGCTCGCGCACGCTTATTGAAATGGCGCGGGAGCGGCGCGTGAAATTGCCCGCCTACTCCGAAAAGGGGCTGTACGCCAAAGTCTTTAAGGACCGATACCGCAATTTGAGTGAGTACTTACAGGGTTTTGGATTAACCTGCTCTGTCCTTCAGGATTACGAAGCTCTTGAGCGGGCAACATTTGAACTTTGCGTGGATAACCAGGAAGAAGGGGTTCGCTACATCGAAATTCGATTTGCCCCGCAGTTGCATGCCCGTCCAGGTTTTGGCGTTGTCGAAGTCTTGTGTGCAGTTTCCGATGGAATTGAGCGCGCTGCGAAAGGATTTAACGCACGACCTGAAGTCCGGGATGGAACTGAACCGCCTTTCCATGCGGGAATTGTGGTTTGTGCGATGCGTTTTTTTATGTCTGGGTTCTCTCGGAACTACGAGGCCATGTTCGAAGCTTTTCCGGAAATGCCGGAAGAACAAATGTTTGGCTTGGCATCGGAATCTTTAGTGCGCGCCTCTCTCCGTGCTCGCGACGAACATGGGGTCCCAGTTTGTGGCGTGGACCTCGCTGGGAAAGAGGGGGGGTATCCCGCCGCAGATCATCAGCGAGCTTATGCCTTAGCCCATCAAGCATTTCTTGGGAAAACCGTTCATGCAGGTGAAGATTACGGACCCGAATCCATCTTCCAAGCGATTACAGAGTGTCACGCAGACCGCATTGGTCATGGCACTTGGCTTTTTTCCACGGACTATGTTACTGACCCAGCCATCATCCAAAAGCGGCAGTACATCAAGCGACTTACCGAATATATTGCTGATCGTCGAATCACCTTGGAAGTTTGTTTGACTTCGAACCTGCAAACGATTCCCGGCCTACGTTCTCTTGAAGCCCACCCCATGAAGAAAATGCTGCGGGAAAGGTTGTCCACGACCATTTGCACTGATAACCGCCTCGTCTCACGAACGACGGTCACAAAGGAGTGGGAGAAAGCCGTCGAAGCCTTCCATCTCCGCCCCAAACAGGTGTCCGATTTGTTGGTTTATGGATTCAAGCGGAGCTTCTTTCCAGGGACCTATCGGGAGAAACGGGGCTACGTGCGCAAAATATTGGACTACAGGGATGCCGTCTTCGCCCGCCACGGCATCTTTCTCAATAAGTGACCAAACTTTTTCCGGGAGGAGCTTTTATAGGGCTAGAGGCTTGAATCGGTGAACTTCATTCGTCAAACTGCGCAGGAGTGGTCACCCGGCCACCGTACAAGACTCTCATGCTGTCCTTCGCCGCATTCACTCTCATCTTTCCGGCCCTTCCACAAGAAGAGGCACCTTCTTTTCTGTACGCCCAAGTGGGGGAGCATGCCGCTACGGTTCGCTCTTTTTGCCACTCGGAAACACCGGTCTTAACGGACCTGCTTCCGGATACGCCTATCCGGGTGGTTGCCCAGCGACAGCCTTGGTCTCGGATTCAAGTTCCGGGTGGATTTGAGGTCTGGGTCTATGGAGACTTCGTGGATCGTGAGGGCGATGTTGGGAGATTGAATGCTACCCATGTCCGTGCTCGCCCTTTACCGGCCACTTCTGCAAAGTCTTATCCCGTCGGCCAGTTTCTGAAAGGCGACCGCGTGTACATTTTGGAAGAAAAGGAAAAATGGTTACGCGTTCGTGCGCCCGAAAATTTGGGCGCTTGGGTCTTGTCTGAGTCCATTGTTCTTTTGGATAAAGCTCCAGCTAATTGGGATGCACTCTGGCTAGAGGCCATGCCCGAAGATGCCGTTTCGGGTATGGAGCTTGTTAAAGAGATTCCCGAAGAAATTTTGGTGGAAGATGTGCCCACGGAAGTGGTTGAAAAAACGCCAACTGAAGACATCGGTTTGGTGAAAGTCGATATCGCCGAAACGTCGCCGGAAGCTACTGCGACTGAAGTGGTTTCCGCCGAGATGGATGAGACAATCGAAGAGCCCAAAGAGCCCAAAAGCTTGGACCAATTGGACGAGGCTGAGGCTGGTTTGACCGAACTCTCTGCCATGGGGTGGAATTCTAATCTTGCTGGAAAGATTGAATCCATTTTGGGGGCCGTTTTGTGGACAAGCGACGAGTCCGCCACCCTGGAGCGCGCGCAGGCCGGGCTAGACCGTCTGGAACGCCTCCGCATGTTGTCTACTGGAGATGCGTCGAGCGTATCCCAATTCCACGCTCTTGAAGCCTCTGCGACACGTGGAATTGATGGATTGGCCTCGAGCTACTCTTTAGTGGGCAAAATGGAGTTCTTGCCAGAGCTTTACTCCGCAGTTCCTTTTACGATTGCAACGGGTGATACTAAGGATTCCGTTTTGTCTCGCGATGGCCGCTTTAATCTACGCGATTATGTAGGGCGTGAAGTTGCTGTTCGGGGGATTTGGCGCAAGTCTTCTCTGAAGGGGCATCGAGTCTTGGAGATTGAGAACCTTCGCGTTCTTCCTCCTATCTTGGACCAGCCGCTCCTCATCCCGGAAAAGAAATCTAAAAAGAAGAGCACCTGGGGTAGCAATAAACCCTGGTAGGGCCTTTTGCACGCCGGATATGCTGCTGATTTTGGATTGCTCGCCTATGGGTTGGGCTATCGTTTTTATAGTGGCTGGCTCTCAAAGCGCATATTTCAGTTAGACGCCTCCGCTCAAACACCTGCCCATGTCTTAGAAGACGGCGTGGACTTTGTGCCAACGCGGGCTCCCGTTTTATTTGGTCACCACTACGCCAGCATTGCAGGCTTGGCTCCCATGTTGGGCCCCGCTGTGGCCGTATTTTGGGGTTGGTTGCCCGCCCTTTGTTGGGTGGTTTTTGGTGCCATTTTGATTGGATGTGTCCACGATTTTTCCGCGCTTGTGCTTTCGGTACGGCACCAAGGAAAAACGATTGGTTCTGTTTGTGGTGATCTTCTAGGGCCCCGGGCAAAGGCTTTATTTCTAGCTTTGATTTTCTTTGGTGTTTCTCTTGCGATGGGAGTCTTTGTTTTTGTAATCGCCACTCTCTTCTCCTGGGGAGATGATTTTCAGCCAGACCATTTATCCTCAAGCGTGACTTCCTTTCCTGAAGTGGTGATGCCATCGGCAGGGCTCATGTTGATTGCCTTGCTTGCGGGATGGTTGCTTTATGTCCGCAAGAAACCTCTTGCGCCCGTCACTCTTATTGGCTTTCTTGGATTGCTCGGATTGATTGGATTGGGTTATGCAAACCCCACGATTGGGGTTTCTCGAGATGGTTGGCCGAGCTTTAAGGTTTGGATTTGGATTTTGATGGTCTATGCATACGCTGCATCTGTTTTGCCGGTTTGGCTTCTCTTACAAGCGCGTGATTTCCTGAACTCCCTCCTCTTAGTGATGGGATTAATCTTGATGTACATTGGCTTCTTTTTGCAAGGGCCAGTTTTCGATGCCCCCGCTGTGAACCCAAACCCGACAGGAGCTCCTCCTATTTTCCCATTTGTTTTTATTACGATTGCCTGCGGAGCGGCGAGCGGATTCCATTCGCTCGTCTCATCTGGTACGACCGCGCGCCAGCTTGATTGCGAAACGCATGCGCGGCCCATTGGTTATGGCGGGATGATTGCGGAATCTTTGCTGGGGCTGATTGCTGTGCTTGCATGTACAACCACCCTTGGGGGCAAAGAAGCTTGGGCCCAGGCTTATGTCAACTGGGGGGCGGTCCAATCCTTGGGAGCAAAGCTTGGAATTTTTATTCGCGGGGCTGCGAGTTTTATTGCTGAGCTTGGGATTCATCCCGATTTGGCAGTTACTCTCGTCGCCATGGTGGTTGTCTCCTTTGCGCTGACCACGCTCGACTCCGCAACTCGACTTCTCCGCTTCAATATTGAGGAGATTTCCCAATCCTATGGAAGGTTGCGTTTTTTGGCGAATCGGTTTTTGGCCACCGCCTTAGCCTGTGCTTCGATTCTCTTCTTCGCTTTTTATGAGATTGATGGAAAACCCGCGGGGCTGGCTCTTTGGACTCTATTTGGGGGCACGAATCAACTAATGGCTGGCCTGGCTCTCCTGACGGGTGCTGTGTATCTCCGCCAGAGGGGCAGGCTTCATTGGCCCCTGACTCTTCCTGCGGTTTACATGCTCGTTAACACGATGATTGCTCTGGGATTGAAGACTCGCGACTTTATCCGGCAGGGAGAGTGGCTTCTTTTGGGGCTTACCCTGTTATTGATGGGAATTGGAGCTGGTGTAATCCTCTCCCTGCGTGGGAGATGGTCGCATGCTATACTTGACTCGTCTCGTTAGCGCCCAGACAATGCCCTGTAATCCGGGGCGTGGCCCAGCCGGGTAGAGTGCTACGTTCGAGACGCAGAAGCCGGAGGTTCGAATCCTCTCGCCACGACCATTCTTCTCTTACCGTAGAGGCATTTTTCGGCCCCGGTTCCTAGAGAAGAAACCCTTCGGACAGCCCTCTCATCGAGGACGCGAAGGAATCCTCCACGAACCTCCCTTGTGAGGCAATTGTGACAGAAAAAAATAGTTCAAAATCTGGCTCATCGGCTGCCAGCCGACGCCGACGAAGGCGCCGCAGGACTCCTGTGAGCTCCTCATCACCTCCAGCGGCATTGGAGGGTGAGGAAGCCTCCGCAGAAGCAAAGCTGACTACCAAACGAAGGTCCCCAGGGAAGAGAGATTCATCCCAAGATTCTCGTGAGCGCGTTGTTTCAGGAATTCTGGAGCTTGGCTGGAAGGGGAAAGGGGGCAAAGGTGGAAATGGCTACCTTCGGCAACTTGACAAGAACCTTGAGCCGCAGAAGGATGATCCTATTGTTCCTCAGGCTTCCATACGGAAGTTTAATTTGAAGGCAGGGTCGGTCTTAGTGGGCAAGGCTTCTGGCGCTGGGGCGCCAACCATGCGTTATGTTGAATCGGTGGACGGCATGGAAATGTCGGAACACCGCCGTCGCAGGGACTTTAAGAAACTTACTGTCATTGACCCTGACTACCAATATGAAGTCGGTAGTTGTGAACAAGATGGGCAGGTTTCCATGAGGATCCTGGATCTCCTTTGTCCCATTGGTCGTGGGCAGCGCGCCCTATTGGTGGCGCCTCCCCGCTCCGGAAAGACCATGCTCATGCAACAGATTGCCCGTGCGATGCAGGAGAACTATCCAGATGTGCATCTCATTGTCTTGCTTATTGATGAGCGGCCCGAAGAGGCGACTTATTGGCGGCGCGAAGTTGAGAATGGAGAGGTCTTTGTGAGCACGATGGACGAAACACCAAAGAATCATGTTCGCCTTTCAGAGTTGGTGCAAGCTCGCGCAGAGCGACTCGTCGAGTCCGGAAAGGATGTATTGATTCTCTTAGACTCCATCACTCGATTAGCTCGTGCCCATAACCACCAAACGGGTGGGAAAGGGAAAACTATGTCAGGGGGCTTGGATTCTCGAGCCATGGCCAAACCGAAGAACTTTTTCGGATGTGCCCGAAATACAGAAAATGCTGGTTCTTTAACGATGGTAGGGACAACTCTTGTGGATACGGGTTCCAAAATGGACCAAATCATTTTCGAAGAGTTCAAGGGGACAGGCAACATGGAGATTGTTTTAGACCGGCGCCTTGCCGACCGAAGAATCTTCCCGGCAATTGCAGTCGACCGTTCTGGCACTCGGAAGGAGGAGAAGCTCCGGACCCGAGCCACTCAGCACAAGGTCGACATCCTTCGCCGGGTGCTTTCCCGAATGAGACCTTTGGAAGCCATGGAATTGATGGTTTCTCGCTTGGCCCAATTTGGGACGAACCAAGAATTCCTTGGTGCGTTCTCCATGGACGATGTCGAGTAAGACCGTTGTAGAAGTTTCCGGCCTCTCCAAGTCCTATGGGGACTTGCAAGCCTTGATTGGAGCGGATTTCTCCATTCCCAGTGGACAAGTGGTGGGTTTACTGGGGCCTAATGGGGCAGGCAAAACGACCGCAATGAAAATCTTGACCGGATATCTTGCTGCCGATGAAGGACACGCTTCCATTTGCGGTATATCGGTTGAGAAGGACCCCACTGAATCCAAGCGACTTGTTGGATACTTACCAGAAAACAATCCGCTTTATTTAGACATGAGGGTGATGGATTTTCTGCGCTTTGTGGGGAAGGCTCGAGGCTTGAATTCGAGTAACTTGAAACGCGCCGTGGACCGCTCTGTCTCTTCGACGGGACTTCAGGAAGTTTGGGGTAGATTCATTGGAGATTGTTCTAAAGGATTTCGTCAGCGGGTCGGGCTTGCCCAAGCCCTTTTGCATGATCCACCTTTGTTGATTTTGGATGAACCCACGAATGGCCTGGACCCCCTTCAAGTTGTAGAAATGCGCGAGCTCATTCGTGCTCTGGGGAGGACCAAAACCGTGATTTTGACGAGCCATGTCTTGCCTGAGGTCCAGACATTAGCCGAGCGTGTAATCCTTTTGAATCGAGGTCGCATTGTTGCGGATGGCTCATTGGGAGATCTCCTGGGGACGGAAAATGACTCCTCTGTTTTTCGAGTGACAGTGAAAGGAAAGGAGCATTCAAAAGCTGAATCTCTCCTTTCGGAGGCGACAGAGAACTCTGGACTTCAACTTGAATCTATTGAACGTCTTGGCGAAGACTTGGAGTCCCTCTTTCGTCGCTTGGCCAATCGCGAGGATGAGTCTGTATGAGGTGTTTCGTGATTGCCGCTCGGGAGCTCAAAGTCGCCTTTGATTCGCCAATCGCATGGGTTATTTGGGGAGTGGTCCCTGCCGCGACCGCTGCTTTCTTCTTTGTCTTGGGTAGTTTTTTTGACCAGGGCATAGCATCCATGCGGGGGTGGTTCGCTTTGATGCCGTTTTTGCTGGTTGTTATTGCTCCGGCTCTCACTATGCGGATGTGGGCAGAAGAGATTCGCTCTGGAACATTTGAACTTTTGCGGACCATGCCCTTTACTGTCTTTGATTTGGTCGTCGGGAAATTTTTGGCCGCTTTCGGCCTTTTAGCCATTGCTCTTTGTTTTAGTGCAGCAACTCCCATATCCATCTCCTTGTTAGGAGATCTTGACTGGGGACCTGTATTCGCTGCTTATTTCGGCACACTTCTTCTTGGAGCAGCTTCTGTTGCCTGTGGACTCTTTTGTTCTGCCTTTACCCGCAATCAAGTAGTGGCCTGGTTGCTTGGAGTCGCACTCCTGACGATATGTAATCTTTTCGCTTCCGCCGCAATGGCAGAGGCCATGCCTCCTTCCTTAGGGCGGATTTTTCTACATCTTGATTTTGGGGTGCGATTCGCGGGAATGACTCGCGGTGTACTGCCTCTTGAAGACATACTTTTCTTCCTTTCTGTTTCAGCCTTCTTCCTCAGTTGGAATGGAATGTTGCTTCAAAGGAGGCGTTGGTCATGAGTCAACGTACCAATCATGCGAGAAGACAATATCGACTGAGTGTAGCCCTGCTAGTTGCTTGTCTGCTCCCGTGCTTAATCTTGGTTTCGCATTTAGACACTCGCTGGGATTTCACTCGAAATCGCGAATATTCGCTTGCTCCTGCAACGGAAGACCTTTTAAATCAGCTTGAGGACCGCCTTCAACTTAAACTTTTTTGGAATAAGGATCTTGAGGGCGCCGAAGCTCTTTTACCTTCCCGGGTTCTCCTGGAAGATCTTCTCGATGAAGTTGTTGCTTTGAGTGGGGGGAAGGTTTCGGTAGAAACCGTTGATCCAACTCTAGACCTAGCCGCAGCCAGCGCAGCGGAAGCGGCAGGGGTGCTGGCCATTCAGATTCCCGCTTCGGATAGTAGCGGTCATCGCCTGCTGAACATTTGGCAAGGCCTTGAAATGCGCTATCAAGGGCGTTCGGAGGTGATCCCCTTTGCTGTTCCTAATGAGTTTGAGTTTGCCTTCTCGGTTCGCCTGGGCAACCTCCTTCGGGAGACTCCTCCGCGGATTGGCTTCTTTAGCCGTGAGCCGGAGCTACCTCCAAGCGTCCCTGGAATGGAGCTTCCGCTTCCCCCTGGTCGGGTCTTTGATGAGTTGAGGAATATTGCCGGCCTTCGCTTTGGCATCGTTGATATTTCTCCCGCAAAACCAGAGGAACTAGAAAATTTAGCTGCGCTTGTCGTTGTCCCAGAATCACTCACACCTGAGGAGCTTTCGGGAATTCAGGGATACCTTGAGAAGGGTGGCCATGTTCTTGTTCTCTTTGATCGGCATCGCACCGAACCTAGCACAATGGTTCGAACACCGATTCAGAGTGGAATAGAGGAATGGTTCGCCGAACTTGGGATCTATCCAAGCAACCAACTTCTTTGGGATGAGTCCTGCTTTCAAATTCCCATTCAGCCCCAAGTCGTTGAGCTTCCGGATGGCCGCAGAATGCGAGTACCGCAAAATGTCGGCTATGGAGTATGGCCCTTGCTTCCTTCCGAGCACCTCAGCGATGGTCATGTTGTTGTTTCGGCTTTGGGTAACCTGCATTTCTTGTGGGCGCACCCGATTCACCTGAAGGATGTTCCTGAGGGATTGACCGGTGAAGTCCTTTTGCAAAGTACCGAAGAATCATGGCTACTTTCGGGCGAAAGTTCGATTGAGCCTACTTTGGAAAATGTAGAAAAACTTCGTAGCCAAGCCATTGGGAGTGGGCCACCCCATTCTTATCCGCTAGGCGTTGCTCTCTCTGGTTCCAAGTTTGCAGACAGCGGATTATTGGTTGTCCTAGGCGACTCAGACTTTCTGACGAATGCTGGTTTGGCGTTGCTCCCTAATAGTGGAAACAGGGATTTTGCAGCGAACCTCTTTGACTGGTTGAGCCAGGATGCCGCCTTCATTGGTCTCCGCACTCGTGGAAACGACCTTCCTCCTATTCGAAACTTCTTTAAAGAATCTGTGGAGTCTCAAGGTGGTGTTCAGGCCAATTACAAACGCGAAGAAATTGAGACCTTAGAGTCTGAGGCTCGGACTTATCAACGAAGCCAACAACGCCTTTGGGCTTGGGGAAATGTACTGGTGGCCCCCGTGCTTCTCCTTCTATTAGCTGCAGCTCACTTTATGTGGCATGCGCGAAGAGGTCGCAAGCCTTGGAGTGCTGGAGAGGGACGATGAAATTGGTTCCTCAAAACCGTTTTCTCTTGTTCTTGGCCCTCCTTTTGTGGGGAGGAGCCCTTCTTACGGAGAAACCTTGGGAGGGTGGCGCACATGAGCGTACATCTTCTTTGGTGGGTCCTTTATTTCCAGAGCTTCAGCGACAGAGACAAGAAATTGATCAGATTCAGCTTCGAAGTCAGGGGGAGGAAGTCACTCTCCTTCGAACCTCCACTGGATTTGTCGTGAAAGAAAAGTGGGGGCACCCTGCAAGTAGCACCCGAGTCGTCCAGCTGATTGATTCTTTGAGTCTCTTGGATAACCGTGATGTAGTTTCAACCAACCCTGAAAAGCGTACCACTTTTGGTGTTGAAAAGGGTTCTGGAACCCAAATTCTGGTTCAAAATAGTCGCGGAGAAATTTTGGCGGACCTCATTGGAGGAAAGCTTCGGGCGGCCGACCCTTTCACGGCTGCTCAAGTCCGATTGGATTTTTATGTTCGACCCAGTGGGCGGAATGAAGTCTTTTTAGTTAATGCCTACCAACCTCCTTCGACTGAAGCATCAGATTGGTTGGCTGGTGATTTGTTTTCGCTGAACGCGGAAGATATTTCCCTTGCTTCCCGCTTGGAATTTACGTCGGGTGAGACTTGGACCTTGGTTCACGATGGCCCCGAAGCTTGGCATATGGAGAACCCGGAACCGAGAGATATAGACCTTTATGAAGGCGATTCCTGGGCCTTTAGCTTTTCTAACCTCAGAGCCTCAGACGTTTGGGCTCATCTAGAACAGGGAGAAACCCCTAGCCCTGAGTTTGGGTTTAGCACCAACTTATTTCGAGTCGAAATGGGCCAAGGAAAACCATTGGAGTTGCGCTTGGGTGGACTTGCACCCAACTCAGACCGATATGCCTGGGTTGTAGGCAGCGAGTGGATTTACTCAGTCCCTAACCACGAAGTGGATCAGCTTTGTATGCCGTTTTCAGTAGTCAGCGAAGACTAAATTAAGCCAGCCATTTCCTGGAGCTGCCTCCAGTTTTTGAGGCGGTCTTTTTCCGCAGCCTTCATCGTCTCTGATGGACTTCCATTCGCATCGAAGTGCTTCCGGAAGCGGCCTTCAGTAGAAGCAAAGTCAATGAAAGTGAGGTCTTTGCCATCGCGTTGGGCCCAATTTTCTTTCAGTGCTGGGTTCCCCTTCAAACTCAATCGCTCGCTCAGAAGGTCGCCGTTTCGGGGATCATGCACCAAGAGGGGGTAGGTGCGGGTTTCTACGGCAAGCTTGGCTTGGTGGGAAGACATGTCGTCGCCAACTCCATGCTCGGGCTGGCAAGTCGTGTACACAATGACTACAGAAGGCCCTTCGTATTCGTTCGCCGCCATGATGGAGCGATAGAAGTGATTTATATGGGCTGGAGTAGTTTGTGCAACGAACACGTCAGGGTGCATCATTACAATCTGGGCAGCTTCCTTGCGGTGCTCGGTCTTGCCTGGTTTGGCCTTGCCGTGCATAGACAGCTTAGATTCTTGTCCATGGAAAGTAGCGGTAGAAGTTTGGCCGCCTGTATTGGAGTACACCTGGGTATCTAAAATGAGGATGTTGATATTCATTCCCGAGGCGAGCACGCGGGACATTGCCTGCAAACCGATGTCCAACATTCCACCGTCACCGCCAATGGCCCAAACCTTTTTGTCGGCAAAGCCCGCTTGGTCCCAACGCAGGCGCACGCCGGCCGCAGTTGTGGCTGCATTTTCGAACAGTGAGTTCATCCATGGAGCCTGATAAGGGTTGTAGGGATACGTGCTCGCGTAAACCGTGTTGCAACCCGTTGCCGCGACCAGCCCAATGGCCTCAGGACCGTAAACAAAGTGCGTGGCAGCCAACATCATTCGGAGTGCCGTGACTTCACCACAGCCCATGCAAGCTCCGTGGCCACCAGTAAAGGAGTCGACTGCACCCTGGGAGAGCATCATGTCAATGAGTATTTTCTCGTTGATGTACTTGTCATCAGTGGCGGGAAGGTCTCGATAAAGCTGGAAGCTCTTGCGGTACCAATCCAGGCCCATCTCCTCCTTTTCAACCATTTTTAGGGCATCGTGCTCGCCGCAAACTTCGACGCATTCGCCACAACCTTTGCATTTTGATGGGTCCACAAAAATCCCAAACATCCCAGGCTCAATTCCCTTCTTTGCAGGAACTGTGTGGAACTTTTTCGTTTCCGAAAGATGGTGCTTTAAGCGTTCAGTGGTTTCTTCGTCTGCCTCATCAAGGCGGGAGTTGTAATCTTCTTCTCCAACAACTTTGGCCAAGATTGCGGTGTCAGGGCATTCCGTTACGCATTCCATACATGCAACGCAGTCTTCTTGGCTGAAGGCAGGAATGTCCGGGCCAATGTAAGAAAAATCACGATGCTGAGCCGTGCTGGGTGGAATAATCGAGCGGGCCACCGAGAGGTCGGCCTCGAGCTCTAGCTCGGCGCTGCCATCGTTGTAGCCGTCAATGATGCGTTTCTGGAAGTCTTCAACATCCAGAAGTTCAAACAAATCAGAAGGGGCTTGCGTGTTCATGGATTTTAGACGCTGAGGGTTGTTTCGGATTCAATGACTTCTCGAGGGACTTCGCGGGCTTCTGCCATTCCGCGGCGCACACACTCTAGGTTTTCGGCAACCACTTTTTCTCCGCGGCGACCAAAGTACTTGCGAAGGCTCTTTTCAACACCTTCTAGCACAGCATCGTTGCTGAACCCGGAGCGCTCGGCGAAAGGTGTTACCTTCAAAAATACGCCCAGAAGGACAATCCCCTGCATTCGAACAATCAAGTCAGGGGAGGAAGCCACTTCGCGTGCAACTTGCACCATGTCTAGCCAATAAAGGCGAATCTTTCGCTCCTGGATAATCTTCCGGTGTTTTTCAGGAATAGAAAGCCAGACGGATTCAGCATCGTCGAGGGGCGATTGCATGAACAAGGTTCCGCCTTCGACTAAGCCGAAAGTAGGGTTCCCGTTTTTAAAAGCGTGGACGTCATTTAGAGGAACAAAGTCGACCTTGTGTAGCTCGCAGTGGGTTCGAATATGTTCGGGCGCAACAGTGAGATAGTAAGTGGTCGGGAGGCCCTTCTTCTCAGAGCCATACTTCGGATAGGCTTGCACCTTTTGGTCGAACATATCAGCGACCAAAGTGGCAATGACTTTGTTGGTCGTCACCGAGCCAAAACCGCCCACGGAGTGTCCGCGCATAGAGAAGGCACCTTCAGGGCGCACATCAGGGTCGTCCGCCATGGGGATTGCGGTGGCATGCTTGATTCCCAAAGAGCAGAAACGACCAGCAGGACCCGGTTCTCCCTTCTCAAGATGAGCGAACAAGGCTTTGATGTCACCTGGGCGGATGTCGCGCGAGCCCAAGCCACCAGAGCATTCCCAAACGGTGGGCATTGGTCCAGACGCTTTTTCATAGCCTGGAGCAGCAGAAAGGGCGTCAAACAGAGCGGCCTTGATTTCAGCTGCGAGTGGATTTGATTGAGCGGCAGGAATATCAAGGCGTTCCACGACAGTAACTGCTTTTTTCCCGGAAAGGAGCTTGGCAAGTTGTGGCCCAGGGAAGGGGCGCCAACTCAGGACCGAAAGGCACCCCACCTTCATGTCGGTGTTCTCACGCATCCAGTCCACTGTGGCCTCGGCGGTTTCCATCATGGAACCCATGCCCACAAAGACATAGTCGGCATCTTCACAGCGGTGGCAATCGAGCAATCCGTAGTCGCGGCCCGTTTGCTTGCTAAATTCAGTAAATGATTCCGCGAGTGCTGGTTCCAACAAAGAGTAGAAAGCGCGTTGGGCAATTTTTCCTTTCATATAGGAGTCTTGGTTTTGCACCACTCCACTCATATAGCCTTTGGTGGGGTCCATCAGGTTTTTTAACTTTCCCCGTGGGTCACCCACATATTCTTTCATGAACTCTGGCTCGGGCATGAACACATCTTCAACTGTGTGGGTGGTAAGAAAGCCATCTTGCACGCTCATGAAAGGAGTGTGTGTGTCTTCGGCAACGCGGCGAGTAATCAAGGCAAAGTCAGCAGACTCTTGCGCGTTTCGGGCCATCAGAATGCCCCATCCACAATCCAACACTGCAGCCACATCGTCGTGGCCGGCATGAACATTCAAGGAATGACTCGTGAGTGCTCGCGCACCGATGTGAAAAACTGCTGGCAAGCGCTTTCCTGCGATGGTGTAAAGCACTTCCTTCATGAGCACTAGGCCCTGTCCAGAGGTGAAGGTTGTGACTCGTCCACCCGCAGCGGCATAGCCCTCACAGGCCGAGGCAGCCGAATGCTCGGACTCGGGTTCAAAGAACGCAAGGGGAGTTCCCCAGAGGTTCGTTTTCCCAGCGGCAACCGAGACCTCGAAGGCTTGGCCCATGCTGGTAGAAGAAGTGATGGGGTAGCCACATGCGGCTTCGCCAATGTGCGTTTCGACCCATGCGACCATGGTCGAACCGTCGGCGGTGGCAGGCTGTCCTGGATAAGGGATGGAGGAGTCAGTCATGAGGAGTCGGGGGGGCTGGGCCGCACTATTCTAAAGACACTCTTTCCAAGGACAGAATGCTTGGCACGAAAACTCGTGGGAGTCGCTACAATTCGCCATGGACCTGCCGCTGGCACTTACCTTTGATGACGTCCTCCTGGTGCCTCAGGAGTCTGATGTCTTGCCCACCGACGCACGTACTGTTACGCGCTTCTCCAGGAATGTGAGCTTGAATATTCCCATCGCCTCGGCCGCCATGGATACGGTGACCGAAGCGGGTCTTGCGGTTTCCATTGCTCAGCAAGGCGGGATTGGGATTATTCACCGCAACCTCTCTGTCGAAGACCAGATTCGTGAAGTGGACAAGGTGAAACGTTCCGCCCATGGCGTGATTCACGATCCGATTACCCTTTCCCCGAGTGAAAGTGTTGAAGAAGCCCGTCGGGTCATGGCTGAAAACGGGGTGAGTGGATTCCCTGTTCTTGATGGAGAAAAGGTCGTTGGCATTCTCACCAAGCGTGACCTCAAGTTCCAAGAAGGTGGCGACCGAAAAGTTGCCGATGTCATGACCGCTTCCGGGCTGGTTACGGCTCCGGTTGCGACTTCCCTAAAAGAGGCGCAGGTCATTTTGCACCAAGCCAAGGTCGAGAAACTCCTTCTCGTAGATGAATCGAATCTCTTGGAAGGTCTCATCACCATGCGGGATATTCGGCTCACTGAAGAGTTCCCCTCCGCTGCCAAGGATGAAGACGGGTGTTTAGTAGTCGGAGCCGCTGTTGGTGTTCACGATTACGAGCGTGCAGAAGCTTTGGTGGAAGCGGGTGTGGATGTCCTTGTTGTGGATACCGCCCATGGTCATTCTGCCAACGTCATGGACACAGTTCGCGAACTGAAAAAACGCGACCTTGTGGATGTGGTTGCCGGCAATATCGCCACAGTGGAAGCTGCTGAAGCTCTACTGGAAGCGGGAGCGGACGGAGTCAAAGTTGGCATCGGTCCGGGAAGTATCTGCACGACTCGTGTCGTTGCTGGTGTAGGGGTTCCACAGTTTTCTGCCGTTTACAACGTGAGCCAAGTTTGCGCTGCTGAGAATATCCCTGTCATTGCCGATGGCGGAATCCGGAATAGTGGTGACGCTGTCAAGGCTTTGGGCGCTGGTGCTTCTTGTGTCATGCTCGGATCTCTTTTCGCAGGGGTTAATGAGTCCCCAGGCGAGACCTTCCTTTATGAGGGCCGGAGCTTTAAGGCTGTTCGCGGAATGGGATCTTTGGCGGCAATGGTGGAAGGTGGCAAAGCCCGTTATGGCCAAGCCTCAGTGCATGAAACTCAGAAGCTCGTCCCCGAAGGCATTGAGGGCATGGTGCCCAGTCGCGGACCACTCGCTCCTTTTGTTTACCAGTTTGTCGGCGGAATTCGCGCCGGCATGGGTTATGTTGGCGCTGAAGACTTGGATGTATTCCGTGCGAAGGCACGCTTTGTGCGCATTACTGGCGCAGGCGTGAAAGAAAGCCACCCTCACGATGTTCGAATCACTAAAGAAGCCCCCAACTACCACCTCGGCGCCTGAGGCCGTGGAAGCTACTTCCACAAAAACCATGCATGAGCGCATTTTGATTGTGGACTTCGGTTCGCAATACACTCAGTTGATTGCGCGTCGCGTGCGGGAACACGATGTGTTTTCGGAAGTGGTGCCTGCTCAGGTTGCCCATGAGCATCTTGGGGAGGATTTACGCGGGGTCATTCTTTCGGGTGGTCCGGCATCGGCTTATCTCGAGGGCGCACCGGATATGGATGCCTCTGTTTTAGATGCGGGGGTCCCCATTCTGGGCATTTGTTATGGCATGCAATGGATGTGTGAATCCTTGGGCGGAAAGGTGGTTCCCGGCGAATCGCGCGAGTTTGGTTTTACCGAAATGACCGTGGACGACGACACGGGCTTCTTTGGTGGAATCAACCCTGAGACGGTGGTTTGGATGAGCCATGGCGACCGCGTTGCGGAATTGCCCGCCGGTTTTCGGCGCTTGGCCCATAGTGCAGATTGTCCTGAAGCCGCCGTTGGCGACCCTGATCGCGGTTTTTACGGTTTGCAGTTCCACCCCGAAGTGGCGCACACCCCCGAAGGGGTGGCGATGCTTGAAAATTTCCTCAAAAAAGTGGCCGGATGCGAGGGCGATTGGACTCCAGGCGACTTGGCGGATGAATTGGTTCGGCAAGCTGAAGAGCAAATCGGCAATGATGGTGAAGTGGTTCTTGGTTTGTCCGGTGGTGTGGATTCCTCTGTGGTCGGCGCCATTTTGCAAAAAGCGATCGGGCGCCGCTGTCATGCCATCTTTGTGGATAACGGGCTATTGCGCGCGGGCGAACGGGACCTGGTCGAGGTGAAGTATCGCGAACATTTTGATTTGGATTTGACCGTTGTCGATGCAGGCGAACGCTTCTTGTCCAAGCTTGCTGGCGTAACGGACCCTGAGACCAAGCGGAAAATCATTGGACATGAATTCATCGAAGTTTTCCGAGAGCAGGCTCAGCGATTTGAGCGCGCGCATTTTTTAGGCCAGGGGACGCTTTATCCCGATGTGATTGAATCCGTTGCTGCCCATGGCGGGGCAACCGAAGTCATTAAGTCTCACCACAATGTGGGTGGCCTGCCGGATGATTTAGAAATGGAGTTGGTCGAGCCGCTTCGTTTGCTTTTTAAAGACGAAGTCCGTGTGCTGGGGAGTTGTCTTGGCGTGCCCGATGAACTGACCCAACGCCAACCCTTTCCTGGACCGGGTTTGGCTGTGCGGTGTGTAGGGGAGTGCACTCCCGCGCGCATTGAACTCTTACGTCAAGCCGATTTGATTGTTCGCGAGGAATTTGAAAACCGCGGAGAGCATGAGGGCGTCTGGCAATACTTTGCTGTTCTTACTGGCGCGCAATCTGTAGGCGTCATGGGTGATCAGCGCACCTACGAAGAAGCTGTTGCCATTCGTGCTGTCCAATCCTCCGACGGTATGACTGCCGATTGGGTTTACCCCAGCCGCGATTGTCTTCAGGCAATCTCCAACCGTATCATTAATCAAGTCCGCGGAATCAACCGTGTTGTTTTGGATATCACCTCCAAACCCCCCGGCACAATCGAGTGGGAGTAGGGGAGGTTAGACCTCTTCAGCAGGCATAGGCTTAGCGAATAACCAGCCTTGGCCGTACTCACAGCCGAGTTCAGCAAGCAGGTCGCGTTCGCCTTCAGTTTCGACACCTTCAGCGACAATTTTAAGGTCCAGGCTGTGGGCCATCTCCACGATAGTTCTAAGAATCTCTTTAGCCTCTTCGTCGAGGTCCGAGCCGGAGACAAAGGCGCGGTCAATTTTGAGCGTGCTAATTGGGAACTCCCGTAAGTAGGCAAGGGAGGAGTAGCCTGTCCCAAAATCATCCATGCTGAGTTGTGCCCCCGTCTCTCGAATCCTCTCAAGAGCCTGAATGGCTTTTTCCCGTTCGTGCATGACAGCCGTTTCTGTGATTTCCAGTTTCAAGTGTTCGGGGTTCACCCCAGCAAGTTCCACCACGGCAAGGATTTTTTTAGGGAGCTGGCTGTCTTTGAGTTGAACGGGAGAGAGGTTCACGCTCATAAAGGGCGCTGTCCCATTTCGCTCACTTATCCGAGCTAAGGTCTCACAGGCTTCCCTTAAGGTAAGTTGTCCAATTTCCAAAATTAAGGAGCCATCGTTCTCTGCGACGGGGATGAATTCATCAGGTCGAATGCCTCCCTTTTCAGGATGGGTCCAGCGACACAAAGCCTCGTAGCCTGCGATCTCGCCTCCAGGAAGATGCACAATGGGTTGAAACCACGTTTCGATTTGTCCGGCTTCGAGTGCATTTTCAAGGTCCGTTTCCATCTGCCATCGAGCAACCGAATGCATCTGCATCGTTTGGGAAAAGAAGGCTTGTTGGCCACCGCGCTCTTCCGCCTGCTTAACAGCTGTGCGCGCGTCATTGAGCCAAATTTGGGGATCGGAATACAGGTCTACCCGAGGCGCAATGCCTGCTGTGACATCCAGCTCCAAAGTGGCTTCCACTTTATTGCGGAATGCAGCACTCATGCTGGCGGCCTTGTCGGGGTTCGAAAGGTCACAAATTAGGACTGCAAACATGTCCTCCTCCAAACGGCCTGCAGTGGAATGCAAACCAAAGTCAGCGCGTAATAACCGAGAAAAGTCGCGGATGCGCTCGTCATAACCGTTACCGCCAAGGTCAGTGTAGAGCTTTGTGTAATCTTGAATGTGGACCGTAACCAAAACGGAAGTGAGGCCCGCACTACCGGAAGGTTTGGCTAATTCGTTCAATAATAATCCCATAAAGGCGGGTCTGTTCAAGAGCCCCGTCACCATGTCGGCGCGTTCCGACTGCCAGCGTTGCAAGGGGTCTGCCTGAGATTCTGCAACTTTTGCCAAATAAGGAGCGGCCAGACCGGCAAGGATAACTAACAAACTTCTCCGAGATTCTTCGAGCTTAGAATCCTCAGGGTGCCAAGTGATGGAGCCTAATTCCTCACCGGAGAAACGAACCGGAATACCTGAGGAGGAAGTTCCCGCCGCCCATCGAAGGGACTCCAATTCCCAATAGGCTCGTAACTGGTCCAGAACTCGGGTGAGCTGGGATTCTGGATCCCCATTTCCGTCACTAAGTTCTCGCTGATAACTAGCCAGAAGTTCTTGTCCCTTTTGGGTCACATCTTGTTTTGCTGAACCTCCCAGGAGAGTGGAGAATAAGCGAGAAAGGAAGCCGGAGTCTCTAGACATGAAACCAATTTAAGGTTGCGCCGCCAGAACTAGGGCACGTTTCAGAAAAATGGGCACCATTCGCTTTCGATAGGTTTCATCCCCTGGAATGTTGGCAAGGGGGGAAAGTTGCTTATGAGCCTTTGCGCAAAGTTCTAATAAGGCCTCTTCAAAATTGCTTTCGCCAGGGGTCGTGCCAGCAAGTAGTTTTGTGGTGGATTGAAGCAGGATCGGGCGAGGCCCTAAGGCAGTTGCGGCAACAGCGGCTTCAAAAATGGAGCCGTCTTCAGCAAATCCCAATCGGGCAGCAATCCCTAGCTGTGGAAAATCGATGGCATTGCGTTCGCGAAGTTTGAGGTAAGCGCCTCCATGGGGGCCACTTAATGCAGGAAGATGAACGGAAACCAGCAAGGCGTCCGGACCAACGTTTTTGTTCCAGGTACCGTCAGCTTTCCAGAGCTCTTCGATTGGTAAAGCCACCTCACCGCTCGGTGAAAGGAAGTGAAGCTCCGCCGCTAGAGTCATAAGGGCAGGGGCAGTGTCGTTACTCGCAGCAGCCACACATTTTTTTCCACCTTCAATGACATGGCAAACCGTTCCGTCCTTTTTTAGACAGTACCCTAAGGATTTACGCCAGAAATGGCTTTGGTTGTACCACTGACAGCGCGTATCCAGCATGACATTCCCACCAAGGGTTCCCATATTTCGAATCTGAGGGCCGGCGACGACCGACGCTGCTTGAGCGAGTGCGGGGGCGGCTTCAGTAATTAGTTGGGAACGAGCGACTTCTGTAAGGGAGGTCATGGCGCCGATGTGCAAACTTCCATCCTTGTCTTTTCGGATGCCCTTCATGTCTTCTATGGCCCCTAGTCCAATAACGACCTCGGGCTCAAAAAGACCATGCTTCATATTTGGAAGCAAGTCGGTTCCACCAGCAAGGAACATGGCACGATCTCCATGCTTAGCGAGAAGAGCAACGGCATCCTCCACCGTGGTGGGGTACTCCATTTTGAATTGTGGCAGTCTCAACATTTTGCGTCCAATGCCTCGAGCACTTTTCCAGGAGTGAAAGGGAGATGCCGCAAGCGAATTCCGACAGCGTCGTAAACCGCATTGGCGATGGCGGGAATTGCAGGGTGCAAGGGGCCTTCACCAGCCTCTTTGGCACCATATGGGCCTTCTGGGTCAATACTCTCCACAATGATGGATTCCAGTTCTGGTGTGTCACAAGAAGTGGGAATGCGGTAATCCAGAAGACTAGGGCCGGCGTGCAGACCGAATCGGTTCATATGGTGGTCTTCCATTAGAGCTTCCGCCACACCCATATAGGCGGAGCCCTCCATCTGCCCCTCAACCAACATAGGATTGAGAGCGCGACCACAGTCATGGGCAATCCAAACTTTATTGCAAGTGATTCGGCCCGTTTCAGTGTCAACAGAAACATCGGCCACATGCGCTGTGAAAGAGTAAGCGGGGGAAGCTCCAATCGTTCCGCCGCGATAATCACCACCAAGAGTTGGGGTGTTATAGGAACCCGTGGCCCCTAAAGTTTCTAATTGCGCTTCAGCGATTTGAAAGGCATCCCGCGATGGAATGACTCGTTGCGAATCTTCAAGATCAAACACCTTGCCGCCCATCATGCTCACGCGGCGAGCGTCAACATCCCATTCAGAAGCAACGGCCCCCACAATTTGGGTGCGCAGTTTTCTGGCAGCGTCAATACAGGCATTGCCAACCATGAAGGTGATTCGACTGGAATAGGCACCCAAATCGACCGGGCACAAATCCGTGTCGGCAGAGATGACTCGGATATTTCGAATGTCCAGGCCCAGTTCTTCAGCAACGACCGTAGCAATCATGGTGTTTGAGCCTTGGCCGATGTCATTGGCGCCGGTGAATACAGTGACAATTCCTGAACGGTCCACTTGCAGTTGAATGCCGGCCTGGGGCATCTCGTTAGGGTAAACAGGGTAATTGGTCCCCGAGATATACATGGATCCAGCAACACCTAAGCCTCGACCTAAAGGAAGTTGCCCGTGTTTGTTTTTCCAGTCGCTTCCTCGTTCAACAGAATCTAAACACGCCAAGAATCCGTTGGAAGTAATGCGCTGAGCATTTACGGTCTTTGTAAAGTCACCTTGAAAGTTTTTCCTGCGAATCTCAATGGGGTCTATGCCCAGTTTTGTAGCAACTTCATCGAGCTGAGATTCAAAGGCAAAGCGAGGTTGAACCGAGCCATGGCCACGCTTGGGGCCACAAGGAGGCTTGTTTGTGAAAACGCGAGTGGAATCAAAGCGATAGGAAGGGAAATCATAGGGGCCGGTTAGGAGCTGCCCAGAATAGTAAGTGGTCACTAATCCAAAACTAGAGTAGGAGCCTCCATCAATCAAGATATTGGCATCCACACTCGTGATTCTTCCATCCGCTTGAGCGGAAGTTCGATATTTCATTTTCATGGCGTGGCGGCCACGATGCGCATAGAAAACTTCTTCACGAGTCCAAAGCAATTTGACCGGCCGGCCGGTTTTCCGAGCAAGGGCAGAAACGATGAACTCCAAGGAGAAGGGATCGGACTTGCCGCCAAAAGCCCCGCCTAGGTAGGGTTGAATGACTCGGATTTTCTCAGGCTCAAGTTCAAGAACGCGCGATAAGGCGCGGTGGACATAGTGAGTAATTTGGGTGCTCGACCAAAGAGTTAGTTTCCCATCTGGGCTGCATTGAGCAACTGCGCAATGGGGTTCGATAGCCGCATGAGTTGTGGAATGGAAAGAATATTCTTCGTCAATGAGGATATCTGCAGATTGGGCGGCTGCATCGACTTCGCCAAATTCTAGGCGAACATGTTTGCTGAGATTTCCTACATCCTTTTTGGAAGTATGAATTGCAGGCTCAGGGTTCGAAAGGGCTTCCTCAGCGTCAAAAAAAGCACGAAGAGGTTTGTATTCCACCTCGATTAACTCGAGAGCTGCGTTAGCGGTGTCTTCATCCACCGCGGCAACGGCAGCGACCTCATCTCCGATGAAGCGAACCTTCTCAACGGCAAGCACATGCTCGTCTTGAGTCCATGGGATGACACCGTAAGGAATGGGAAGTTCATCGCCCACCAAGACCGCATAAACACCCGGTAAGGCTTCGGCTTTGGCGGTATCTATGGAACGAATCAAGGCATGGGCATGAGGGCTCCGCAAAGTTTTTGCGTAAAGCATGCCGGGCAGTTGAATGTCATCCGCATAAATGGCACAGCCGGTCGCTTTGTCCATGCCATCTACTTTTCGATTCCTCTGGCCAACAACCCCAAAATCACCCCACGGGGCATCCGGTCCGTGAAGATCGCGTGCGGCCATCAATCAGCTCCCTGCGTTTTGAGCTCGGCTTCCTTGTTCGCAGCGGCTTCAACGGCATCGTAAATTTGTTTGTAGCCCGTGCAACGACATAAGTTCCCGCTGAGAGAATCGGCAATTTGTTCGCAACTAGGATGGGGTTCTCGATTCAAGAGAGCTCTCGCTGAAAGCATGACGCCAGGTTGACAAAAACCACACTGAAGTGCTCCAGCCTCATCAAAGGATTCCTGAATAGGGTCAGCACCTTCTCCGCCTCGACAGCGATGGGCGGGTGCAAGGCCCTCAATCGTAAGAATCTTCTTTCCCTCAACTGCGCCCGGCAGAAGGAGGCAGGCAAGTTCTGGTTCGCCGTCAACAAGAACGGTGCAGGCGCCACAGTCGCCTTTGTCGCAACCTTGTTTGGTTCCTGTCAAACCAAGCTTGTAGCGCAGGACCTCCAAAAGAGTCCAGTGCTCAGGGGCGGCGATTTCAATTTTGTCGCCGTTGACCTCCAATCGGTAAGCGCGCATCGCTTTTGATTGTAGCGGCAGTGTCCTGCGAATCCCCTACTTGATTCAGAGGTAATCTCGGAATCGGCTAGTAGTTAATGGCGATAGTGCCGATTCCCTGAAGGTTATAAACGGTTAATCGAGTTCCGTTGATTTGATGGTTTCCGGAAATCCCGTTCAAATAGCGGACCTTCCAAGGCATGGTCGCGGCTGGAAACTCAAGGGTGAGTTCTCCATTTTTTGCCGCACCGGTGATGAAGAGAATGCCACCTCCAACAAAAGGGCTATTTAAGACATTTCGGATTCGCATATTCTTGGCTTTTTCGGAAAGAATTCCGCCGAGGTCCATGCCAAATTGGGAAGCTGAAACCCCGCGAGCTGGGACTTCTCGTACAAACCAGATGGGATTACTGAAGACCTTTTCAACGCCTTGGCTTGAGCGAACCTCAATCCGGAAGAAGTTGTCCGTCATGGTGGGAAGTGGTACAGGAACGGCTCGGTTATATATAGAAGACTGGGCGGTATGCGTGCGAACAGGAATTCCATTGCTAATTATTTTGACTTCATCACCTGCAACGAGGCCGTCTACTCTGAAGCGGAGGCCCTGCAGGGTTTTGTCCGTTACAATAATTTTCCCCATGTCGAATTGTTCGGGAGTGGTCAGTTCCACTGTTCCGTCAAATTGAGTTTTGTCGCCAAAGAAGATGCGGCCTGCTTTGAGTCCTTCTAGAAGATCGGGTTTAGAGGGAGAGTCCGCATAAATCCAACTCACAAAGTTGTTTTTTCGGGACTGCCAGTCGTTCACGCCGCCATTCCCATGGGAGTCACTGACGCCATTGCCAATCAATGGGATGCCGTTTAAAGCAAGTTGGTCCCAAACCCAAAGAAAATCTTCGAGGGGGCGATAAGCGCGCTCCCTGTAACCAACTTCAAGGATATCGGTGGAGAATAGATTATTGGCGATTAAGTCCGCAAGAATCTGCTCTTTAGTATCCGGATTTGGTGAGCCTTCTGTGCCAAAGAGGTGATTGTAAGAAACCACTCCACCACGAAGATGAATATCGTTGACGATTCTTTGCACAACGACATCTTTCATGGCTTCCGTATCAGCCACCCATCCATTGGCGTCCATATAACCAGATTCCGTGATGTACCTTTCGTAGTCTGGAATCTGAGCGCTCAGGCTAAATTCGTTTAGATGGCGCAGGTAGGAAATCTCTGCACCCTGAAGCTGGGCAACCTGCGGCTTTAGGTTTTCAAGTAGTTCGAGAATTCTGGCCTGCCTCTTGAAAAGTTCTGGGCCAGCTGCACCATCATGAATAATCATGGAGTCGTAGTTAGCAATACAGAGTGCATCATTCTTAGATTCGATACCAATTGAAATAGTGCGCAGGCTGTTGTCTCCCGGATGGGAATTCGGAAACCCTGCGGCCACATCAGCATTTAAGTCAAACAAGAAATGATTCCATTGGCCTTTGGTATAGGGGACAGGAATGTAGTAGGTGAATCCGTCTCGCCAGGGCGTTGTTCCACTATTGTTCAAAAAATAATGGAGAACTACATTGTCATAGGCCACAGCCTCACCAGGGACGAGGTGCTGAGAGAGAGTGATGTCAACAAAGGGTCTGGCGTCGGCGCTAAGGGTGTCCGGTAGGATTGCCATTTCGAGTTGGATCCCGCTTGCAAGGAAACGACGCGCTCGGCCGCGAGAGGCACCGAAGTTTCCCTTAAAGGAAGCCCAGTCAGATGCCGAGTTACTTGCTTGGAGTTGAAAGCTTGCTTGTCCAGTATCAGGGGGAGTTGCAGAGTCCACAACCATGGAGGCCAGCGTGAAGGTGGGAGGTACGCCTTTGGGGTCAAGGAGGAAGCCTTTATGTCCCAGCTCGAGGTCGAACATTGGTGCCCAAGGTTCTCCATCGCCCAAGTCCTCAGTGAAATTTTCAAAACCAAAGCGACTCACACTGCGGTAATGGCTTGCTCGCCAATCATGGTCACTCCACCAGATGGCATCCAAGCCCATTTGCTCGGCTTCCCAGGTTCCACTTTCCATACTTCCCTTGCCTTCACTAGGGGAGCCATGTACGTGCATTTGCACGGAGTAAGGCTGAGGGGCAGCATTGGCAGGGGGTGAAGGTGAGCTCGTGGCTCCTAGTACCAGTGCCGCTCCCGCAAAGGGAATCAAGCGAATGATTTGCACAAATCTATTCTAGCTCAATTTTGGGGGTAATGTGTGAGCACTTTTCTCAGGTAGAGGGCTCATTTAGGATACCACCGTGCAGGAAACTACCTCTCCCCTCCAAGGAATCGCTTGGAATACGGACCTTTTAGTCCTTGGCTTTGCCGCCTATATCCTTGCGGGTCTCTTTTTACTTTCCTCAGCGGGGCGTGGAAGGCCTTCTTATAGAGTGGCAGCGGTTTTTGGAACGGCCGCCCGCAACTTGGGAGTGTTGAGAGATGCCGTCCAAGCCAAGGCCCGAGGGCAGGCTGGGGCGATTTATTTTGTACTTGGTTCTGGCCTTCTTTTGGCGGCATTTTTGATGCCAAACCCCTTGGAAAATTGGATTTTTTGGGCAGCCTTGGGTGTTGAGCTGGTGGTCGCATTCGTTTTTGTTGCGACCCTTCGTCGACAGGTTGAGTTGAAATTACGCAGCTACCTCAAAACTCACCTCTTGGACAACCCCTTTGCCTTTGAAGACAATATTGGTCTTACTCGCGACATTGGCACTTTGTTCGGGGAGCCCCCTCAGAAAGACGACACCCTAGAAGGTTATGTTGCCAGGGTTCGCAAAGTAGTTGGATTAGCGGATGCCTCTTCCCGCCATTTCCGCTCTACTCAGCGCTGGTAAACCTTTAGTAACCTTAGGCTTTTGCAGGCGTGTTCCATTTTATGCTTGGAACGATGTGTGCGAGTTTCCGGAATGGGCTCTTTTCTCCGGGATGCCCCGCTTGTGGAGAGCCCTGCAATGAGGAACAACTGTGTCGCGCTTGTCGTTCTTCTTTTGCGTCTCCTTCTGCGGAAGGGAGCGTGCCTCTTGGGATTCGAGAAACTCATGTGCTTTGGGCTTACTCCGGCACCCCTCGCCGATTGATTGTGCAAGCGAAAGAGGAACCGCGTTCTCCTTGTGCCCCTTATCTCGCTCAAGCTCTCTTTAAGGAGATTCAGACGATGGGATTCGAGCCAGGACCCGTTTTTGCCCCACCTGCTTCCTGGAGGAGGACTTGGAAGGGGTGGCACCTTGCTGAACATTTGGCAGAAAGCATGCGGAGACGACTCGGGTGGAGTCGAGGGGGCATGAGATTGCGGCGGCTAGGATTCTCTAAGCCCCAGGTGACTCGAACTGGCCAGGAAAGGCGGCAGGCACTTCAAGGTCGATTCCGTGTTCGCAAAGGGAAAAAATCGATTCCGGCACGGGTCTGGCTTCTGGATGATGTTCTCACCACAGGTGCCACGCTTTCCGAATGTGCCCGTGCTTTTCATTCGATTGGCGTGGACAGAGTTGGCGCTTGGATCCTTTGCCGTTCAGAAAGGTTCAGGAAGCCTCTGGACGGGTACACTAAGCACCCATGAGGCAAATATCCTTGAACCTCTTTTCTGGAGTTGCTGGCGACATGTTGGTTGCAGGACTCTTAGACGTCGGTGCCTCGGAGAAGGTATTGGCCCAAGTATTGACTTCGCTTCCCAAAGAGTTTGACTGGAGTACTTCTTTGGTCACTCGAAAGAGCTTGGCTGCGAGGTCGTTTCAAGTTCAAGCCGAGGAGGGACACATTCATCGCGGCTTGTCTGATGTTCTAGAGCTCCTTGCTTCGGTTCAATGGACAAATCGGGCTCGTTTTTGGGCGGAAACCGCCTTTCGTTCCATTGCCGAGGCCGAAGCGCAATGCCACGGCTGTTCGGTGGAAGAAGTTCATTTCCACGAAGTGGGCGCTCTGGACGCCTTAGTGGATATTTGTGGTGCCTGTGCACTTTTGGACTCTTTGGATCCTGCTGCGATTTGGGCGACGCCTGTTGCCGTTGGGAGTGGGACGGTGCAGTGTGCCCACGGAGCAATGCCGGTTCCCGCACCGGCCACTTTGAAACTCCTTGAAGGGATGCCCATCACGGGACAGGACCTTCGGGGTGAGCGCGCCACACCGACTGGAGTTGCTTTACTTCGAGCTTGGGGTGTTCAGTTTGGCTCTAGGCCGCCTTCGCGCCCCCTGAAGACCGGCTATGGAGCTGGTACTCATGATTTTGAAGATGTCCCAAACTTTCTTTCCATTAGCCTGGAAGAAGCGGTGGGGGTTGCGGAACAACTCGTTGAACTTCGAACTCTAGTGGATGATGCCACTGGAGAAGAAGTGGGTGCTGCATTGACTGCTCTTCATGCGGGAGGAGCCGTTGAAGCCTTTGCGCAAGCGGCATTGGCGAAGAAGGGGAGGCCGGCGTTTGAAATGGTGGTCTTGGCTCAACCTGAAGACCAAGAAAATATGGAAGAACTTCTTTTTCGTCATCTTGGCACCCTGGGAATCCGAACCCAGTTCTCCAGTCGACGCCGCTTGCCGCGCCAAGTGGAGATTCGAGATTCTGTTCTGGGCGAACTTCCTTTCAAGGTTCGGCAAGCACCAGGAGGCGAGGGAAGCAAGCCGGAATTTGAGGCCTTATGTGCTCGAGCTGAAGAGTTGGGTTTGACGCCGCGTGAAGCCGCAGATCTTCTTTGCTCTGGCGAAGAGCATGAATCTCCGCAATGATGAAACCCAGGGGCCGCCTTGCGCCGAGTCCAACGGGTGTCCTTCACTTGGGCAATGCGCGTAGTTTTTTATTGGCGTGGTTGGATTTGCGAAGCCGTGGCGGAGAAGTTGTTTTGCGTGTGGAAGACCTCGATGGTCCGCGCAATAAACCGCATGCGGCAGAGGAAGCCATGGCAGACTTGAAATGGTTGGGCTTGGATTGGGATGAAGGTCCTTTTTTTCAACGCGATAGGATTGATGTTTATCGTGAGGCTTTGCAACACCTTTGCGCAAAGGAATGGGTCTATCCATGCATATGCTCTCGAAAAGACGTGGAGGAAGCTACGAGTGCTCCACACGAAAACATGGATGGCCTTGTTTATCCTGGCACCTGCCGTTCGCGAGAGATTGTCGAGGCTGAAGAAATGTGTTGGCGTTTTCGAATTCCAAATGACTGTTTGATTGAATTCCAAGACCGTTTCGCTGGCCCGCAATCGATTCAAGTGAATGAACAGCTTGGTGATTTTGTTGTGTGGAACCGAAACGATGATCCGGCCTATCAACTTGCAGTTGTAGTGGATGATCATGCCCAAGGAGTCAATGAAGTTCTTCGCGGTGCCGACCTTTTGCCAAGCACGGCCCGTCAGCTTCTCCTTCACGAGGCTCTTGGTTTGGGGCCACCCCAATATGCCCATGTTCCCCTTGTACGTGGAGCTGATGGGCGGCGATTAGCGAAGAGACATGGGGACACAACTCTTCGTTTCTTTCGTGAGCAAGGTTGGAGCTCCGAGCGAATGCTCGGATTTTTGGCTTCTTGGTCAGGTCTAGTCTCGGAGGGCACCGAAACGACCGCATCTGAGCTGCTTAAGGATTTTGAGTTGAAGAAGGTGGTTCCGGACGAACCGGTATGGTCCGAGCCAACACGCTAATTGCATAAGCCGTTCCATAGGGTTTGCCATAGGAGTTCATTTTGAAGTCAATCAGGCTTCCATCCTTGGCCTGTTGCTTGAGCGTTTCGTGCCAAAGTTTTGGGCGAAAATGCGCTCGCTGATCAGGTTTCAATAGATTCAAGACTCCGGCAGCATAATAGTGGCCGAAAAAATAAAAGTAGCCCGAATTGGCGTACCAAGCTTCATGGGGCATGGGTCGCCCAGATGCAGCATCTAGAAAACGATGCTCATGAAAAAAGAGTCGGAGGCCTTCGGCCATTTCCTCCAGGCCAACTTGAGGCTGTTGATCGGACCCAACCCCGGCCTTTGAGGCAAGGTAAAGGGCAAGGTTGCAAACTTGGATGCGGGAAAGGGAACCCTTGGTTTGATTGATGTCGTCCAAGTCGCCTGGATTTGGATAAAGAGAAACCGAGTAGGCGTAGGCACCGTTCGGGAGCCGTGTCCGGCGAATAGCCTCTACTGCGAGAGCCAGTCGGTCTTCCTTAATTTTCCACCCAAGTTCACGGGCTTCGAGTAATCCCAAAACGGCAACGGCCGTTTGAAAGGAAGTCGTCCAATGGGGACGTGCTGCATGGGTTTCGTCGGCGTAGTAAGCCCATCCGCCAAGGCCCGTTTGGTATTTCCACAGTCGCTCAATCAGTTTTGCGCCAGTGGCATGGATTTTTTTCTGAAGAGAAGGGTCTGCCGGAAGCCCCCAGGCCTCATGTTGGGCCGCCCGAGTGAGGGCGGCCAAGCCATAAACCAAAGCCCAGGTATGGTCGGTATCCCAGTCACTAGGGCGACGAACGTTTGCATTGGAAAAGATGTAGTCCAGGCTTCGTCTCCATGCTTGGAGGATTTCCCCACTTGGTTCCTGGCCTAAAAGAAACGAACGTTCCAATAAATCAGATAGGGCCAGAGTCCCAATTCCGGTTGTGGCAACCTGCCAGGAAAGTTGAGTTTCTGGATTGGTCCAAGAGTCCGCTTCGGGTTCGCGCCAATGGCCCCAAGCGCCATTGCCCTCTTGGTTTTCCAGGAGCCACTGAAGAGATTTCTGCATCCCTTCGAGAGCCTTCGACTCTTCGGCGGGAATTTGCGGGAGTACCGCAAGGGCGAGGGAAGTCAGAATCACTCGTGAGCCTCTTCGCCTTCGTCATGTCCGTGTTCATGATCCTCTTCCCGAAGTTCCTCCCACTCTTTATGAAGTTCATGAAGCTCAGCCTCGGTTTCTATATGGAGGGCTTCCAACTCAACTTTGATTCCGCGTAGGGAAAGGCGGGCCTCTTCAATCTCCCTCTCTAAACCACGGGCCTCCATTGGAATCTCATGCTCCACCTCCAGGTTAAACGCTTGCTCTTCAAGTTGCAAAGCACGCCGCTCCCGTTCCAGGCGACGGCGAGTTCGGCCAATCACAATTTCGCCGGTCTTTTCTGCAAATTCAGCCTCGCCGTAGAGTTGTTCCAGCTGAGCGAGTTCTTCTTCGGTTCCCAAAATGGAATCTCGAGACCACTCAAGGGAAAGTTCGCCTTGAGCCACTCGCGCAGGGAATCTCACTTCATGAAAAAGCTTGAGGGCTTTTTCTGCTCGCTCAAGATCTTCAAAGGCATAATCCAAGTCCAACTCCATTCTCAAAATAGATTGCTCTGCGCGAAGTGTTGTGAGATGTAGTTTTCGCTCGGCTTTTTCAACGGCCTCTTCGTCAACCTCCCTAACTTCATCAATTGGAGGGGAGTGGACAGGGTTTTGTACGACGGGTTGAGTGCAAGCGGAGGAGAAGAGCGCAAGGAGGAGTAATCTCATACCAGGAGTCTAATCGTTGCTTTCGAAGGCCTCGCCAAAAAAGTTGAGCCCGGCTTTCTTGCGAAGGCCGGGCTCAAGGAATGAGAGCGAAGGAATTCCTAGAAATGAATGCCCATTCCCATCCAAACACTGAGATCTCCATCACCTGCGGGGGCACCATCAGAGGCCGCAATGTTCATGCTTGTATCGGCACCACCTTCAAGAGCAAAGAGTTCCGTTAGCCACCATGCCGCACCTCCGCCAAAACGCAAGTTCATATAGTCACTACTGTAATCCAAGTTCGCGGAGGCAAAGGGCTGGATGCCAAGTCCAAAGAGACCATCATCAGTAAAGAGGTGGTAACGTGCACCACCCGAGAGGTAATCTTCTCCATCACTGTGGATACCAATGTTCCAGGAAATGGAATCCGAGTAGAAGCTGCTGTAACTCAGGCCGCCGGCGAAGTCTTCTCCGCTATCTTCGAGATTCATTCGAAAGTTCAAAGCACGAGAAGTGTGCGAGCCTGCCATCGGGGAAATAGCAGCGGCATAAGGATCCTTTGGGTCGTGGTTCAATAAATGCTTGGATACGTCATCGTAAACAGCATTTATGTCACCGACGCTGCCAGCAACCTTCTGGCTGAGGTCTGCGTCAATACGGCGGGAACAGGAGCCTAGGCCGATGGCCAAGAGGGCGAGGGCTAGGACAGCAAAGAGACGGATTCGCTTCATCTTTGTAATGGGGGAATCGAGCCGGCTTAGGTGGCTCGTTGGGGTGGAAAGCGTACGAGGTGGGTGAGGTCGCGTCAATGGATGAGGGTGAACAGTTGGAGATGCGCAGAGCTATCCTTTTCCAAAACGATGGCATCCGACGCTTACCAATCCCCGAGAGGTACCCGAGATTTGTTCCCTGAGGAGCTCATCCGAGTGCGGTATTTAGAAGAAACGGCCCGTAAATTGGCTCGCGCCTTCCATTACCACGAAATACGCACCCCGCTCTTCGAGGAAACCCGACTTTTTACTCGTTCTTTGGGGGAAACGAGCGATGTGGTGGACAAAGAGATGTTCACCGTGCCACCTCGAGCAGAAGGTGGCGCGCCTTACAGTTTTCGCCCTGAGGGGACGGCCTCGGCCGCAAGAGCTTATGTGCAAGGAGGTTGCCCCACATCGGCCCCCTTCCAGAAGTGGTTCTACCTTGGCCCGATGTTCCGGTATGAGCGACCTCAGAAGGGTCGTGAGCGGCAGTTCACCCAATTTGGTGTTGAAGTCTTTGGCGCCCAGAATCCTGTCCTAGACGCAGAAGTTGTGGATTTTGCCCTCCGTTTCTTTGAGAACTTGGGTTTTGGACCCGAATTGGAGGTTCGGGTCAACACCATGGGGGACCCCAATGACCGTGTGCGCTGGAAGGCCCAACTGCAAGATTTCTTTAGCGACTCCCTGGCTGGCCGTTGTTCCGATTGTCAAGAGCGCTTCGACCGTAATCCCTTCCGTTTGCTGGATTGCAAGGTTGAAAAATGCCAGAACTTGAATGAGGGGGTGCCTTCCCTTCGAGGCCAACTTGCAGAAGAGTCCACCGCCCACCACGAGGAGTTCCTGGCAACTCTGGAGGCTCTCGGGCACAAACCCCAGGATGACCCCAGTATTGTTCGTGGTTTGGACTACTACACCCGAACTGTTTTTGAAATCCATTACCCGCCGCTGGGAGCTCGCTCCGCTTTATGTGGTGGTGGCCGCTACGACGGTTTGGTGGAAGAGGTTGGTGGAGCCTCGACTCCTGCTGTGGGTTTTGCCATTGGTTTTACCGCAACGGAAATCGCCATGGCCGAAGTGGGTCTCCCCAAACCGGAGACTCTTGAGCCTTTCCAGCAAGAACTTCAAACCCAAGTTTATTGTGTTGCTGTAGGTGAGGAAGATCGCAAACCGATTGCCAAGCTTGCAAGCGATCTCCGCGCTGCTGGAGTTATGGGCGTGGATTTGGATTACCGAAACAAATCTGTCAAAGCTCAGCTGAAAGAAGCTGCAAAATCTGGTGCCCTTGCAGTTGCTCTCCTTGGTCCGGATGAGCGCGCTGCTGGATATGTTTGTTTGCGGAATATGAAAACCCGCGAAGAGAACAAGATTCCTGAAAGCGATTTTCTGCCCGAGTTGCTTAACTTATTGAAAGAATGAGAATTGCTGTTTTTGGTGGTTCTTTTGATCCTGTTCATGCAGGCCACCTTGCTGTCGCTGACGCTGTCCAAGACCATCTTCACCCTGACTTATTGCTCTGGGTGCCAGCGGGGCTTGCTCCTCACAAAATGGAAAATCCTCCCACCCCTGCTGCTCAGCGGATCGAACTACTCGAGCAAGCCATTCAGGGCCGTGAATCCGAGGCCATTTGCCGTTTAGAAATTGAGCGCAAAGGACCTTCTTTCATGGTGGACACCTTGGAGGCTCTCCAAAGTCAATATGAGAAACCAACCCTGTTCCTCATTATGGGTGGAGATTCTCAATCCCATTTCCCAACGTGGCGGCGCTTTCAACGCATCTTGGAGCTTGCTGAACCAATTTTCTTCCCGCGCGAGGGATGGGAAAGGATGCAAGCCAATATGCCAGGTCGAATGCTACCTATGGCACGAGTGGATTTAGATTCCACGGAGCTTCGAGAGCAACTCTCTCAAGGCGAAGCGAAGTCCGAAGCGTTCCCGAAAGGTGTTTTGGAAAGAATCCGGAAAAGATCTCTTTACCAGAGCTGAATTTTGGCCCTTCCTCGGAGGGCTTTGACGAGGTCATTCCGCTCTTGCCATGAAGGCGGCGCGGAAAGGAAATCTTGGACGAGTTCCGTGCGGATTTCATCGAGTTTAGTTTGAGTTCGCTCAATTACTTGGGCAACGTGATAACCCGCACCTGTGCGGATGACGGCTGTCGATTCTCCAATCGGTAGATTTTCCACAGCTGCAAAGAAATCTGATCCGTAAAGTCGTCCGTTGTAGTTTAAAAGTTCTCCACCTCGTTCGCGCGTGACTCGGTCATGGGAAGCCGCTTTCGCAAGAAGAGCAAAGTCTTCGCCCGCAAGGAGTCGAGTCCGCAAGTCTTCTGCCCGCTCTTGGGCTTCAACGTGCAAGGCTTCCAAGTCAATATCCGCAGGTTTCCTCCCTTCCTTAATCTGTTCCGCTCGAAGAACATTGGGCATGATGACGATATGCTTGATTCTGAGTTTTTTTCCTCCTTTTCCATATTTCCGCTCGAAGAGGAGTTGAAGGTTCGTATCGGTAGCGACCCGAGTTTTGAGGATCAGGGCATTCGTTAGTTTTTCCCGCCGGATTTCTGCGGCCAAGGTGGCTCGATAACCTTCAAGGGATTGCCCGCTCCTTTTTAAATCCTCTTCGAGAGAATCTGGCGAGGGGCCAGCGCGTTGGGCGTTTTCCCGCTCCAGGACGATGGCAGACACTTCACCCTCAGGAAGCACAATTCCGTATGCCTTGGCTTCTTCTTCAATCAAGAGGTCGGCGATGTACTCCTCAAGGGCGCGTTTCCCAAAGCGGGTATACATGTAGGCTTGGTACTCCTGTTTCGTAATTTCAACCTTGTTTACGCGAGCCACAACGCCTTCCGGCAGTGGGAGTGGACCCGCAGGAGACTGGAGGAGAGCAGCACAAAGAAGGAGTGAGAGCGTCATGAGGAAGGGAAACTTGCGAGAGAGGCCAGGCAAAGGGAGAATGCGCGGCTCCCTGAGCAGAATAGCCCTGCATCAGCCCAAAAACCACACTCCTTGTGATTGCCTTCATCTCTGACATCCACTCCAACCTGGAAGCTCTTCAGGTTGCGCTGCTGGATATTGATGAACAGGAAGTCGATGCCATCGTGTGTTTGGGCGATGTTGTGGGCTACGGTGCAGACCCCAAGGAGGTCATTGACCTCGTTCGGTCGAGATGCACTTTGACTCTTCTGGGGAATCACGACGCCGCGTTGCTGGATGACCAGCAAGCTTTTGGCTTCAACGAGCGGGCCTTGCGCGCCATTGATTACACCCGAGGCTGCTTGGACCCTGAAGTGGAAGCCAACCATGAGTATTGGGATTGGCTTGGAGGACTTGTTCCAGCGATGGCACTTCGGATTCACGAAGATGCCGAAGAAGTTCAGTTGGTGCATGCCAGCCCTAGAGAGCCTTTGACGGAGTACCTGTTGCCCGCTCTCGGAAAATCCCCAGAAAAACTACAAGCGAACTTTGATGCCGCTGCACATCGACTGACCTTTTTTGGGCACACCCATCACCCTGGATGGTTTAAAGAGGGGAGTGCATTCGTGCGAGCTACGGATGATCAAAGTGAGCTCACTCTCGAACCGGACAGCCGCTATCTCATCAATGTGGGATCCGTTGGCCAACCGCGAGACAGCGATTCTCGCCTTTGCTACGCACTTTGGAATGGTGCTACGGTTCGTTGGCGCCGCTTGGACTACGATCGAGAATCTGCGCGAGAAAAAATCCATCAAGCCCCAGCATTACCCGACATACTGGGCGACCGCCTTTTAAAGGGGCGCTAAATCTGACATGAAAAGCCGTTCTCTTTTGACTCTTGTGGTTTGGGGCATTTTGGCCCTCTTCATCATGAAAACCTGTGTTGGCGAAGGAGAGAAGCCTGGCGAAAACTTGCAGAGTTTCCGTGCGGAATCCTTCGAAAGTCCACCTGGGGAAGAGAGCTTTACGGTTTTGGAGAACGATTTGCTTTGGACTAAGTGGACCACATTGGGCGGAGCCTGTGTGGAGGCGCGTTTAAAGGATTTCCATTCTTCCAGCTCGGAAGAGTACCTCCTGTTGTTCAAGTCGGTTCCGGCTCAAGCACCACCCCAAGGCAGTAGTCCGGGTCGGGAGCACCATCGCCGTCGAGACGGACTCCGTTTGTTTGAGCCCGAAGGTCGTTTAGGTGTCAACTTAGATGTAGTCCACTGGAAGGCGGGTGCGGTTCAATCGACTTCGGACGGAGGTTCGGAACTTATTTTTCAATTGGATACTCCTACCGGAGTTCGCATGGAAAAAGTTGTTCGCTTTTCAGGACTTCGGGAAGCAGACAACTCACCTGCAGATGAGCAACGCTTAGTTCAAGTGGGTGTTACGGCCGAACCCAACGGAGAAGTGTCTTCGGTTGTGGTAGGGGACTTGAACCTGCGTCTCGCTACTGGTGGTGGCATTGTTGCAGAACCAGACAGTTTCTATCCAAACCCTTATGCAGCTGCTGCACGCTTGGAATATGACAAAGTTGAGGAAATGGAGACGTACAATCCGCGTGGGAGCCTCCCACAGCGACGCGATGCCGCGGAGAAGTGGAATGGGCAGTTTGCCTTTGTTGTTGAAGGGTCGAAATACTTTTTGAATTTAATTCGCCCATTGGACAAACCGTTTCGAGGCGCTACTGCGGAAGTCTTATTTGACACCGATGGTTTCGAAGCAGGAGTCCTTCAGAGGTTTGAGCCAGAGATGCGCGAAAAACTCCAGAAGGTTGCTTGGGCGGACAACCAACTTCGTCAAGAAAATGGAACTCAACCTAGTTCAGAATCTTTGAGCCAAGCAACTGGTCTGGGTAGTGCTGAGGCCCGCCGGCTTCGGTCGGCTTGGTATCGTGCGGCCGAAGAACAGGCTCAGGAATCCTGGAAGCGAGCCTCTGTTGCTGGAGACTTCCGCCTTCATGTGGGGCAAGCGGGCACCACAGGTGAGACCCAACGGTTCGAATGGTATCTAGGTCCGAAGGATCCAGGAATCCTTTCGGGGCCATCTTTTCGACCCATGGATATGGTGATTGCAAAGCTCGATTATGGCGGGAGCTTTTTCTACCGCATGTTCTTTACCGGAGCCATCGCGCCGACCATCTTGTGGATTATTGATTTCTTCCACACGATTACTGGGAACTGGGGCGTGGCCATTATTTTGATGACCCTTCTTGTGCGTGCCTTAATGTTCCCCATTAACCGCACTTCCCAAACAAAGATGGCGATTTACCAGGCCAAAGTTGGGAAACTGAAGCCCAAGGTTGAAAAAATCAACCAAAAGTATGCAAAGGATCCGACTAAAAAACAGCAAGCTACGATGGAGCTGTATCGGGAGCACAAACTTTCTCCTCCCATAGGAGGATGTTTGCCCATCTTGTTGCAATTCCCCGTGTTCATTGGGCTCTTTGCCGCATTGCGTTGTTCTATTCTGATGAGGCAAGAGCCCTTTGCCTTATGGATTCACGACCTTTCGCGGCCCGATGCATTGATTGATTTTGGAGGCCCCATTGCTAATCTTCCCTTGATTAGTAGTGTGACCACACTCAACATTCTTCCTCTATTCATGGTGGTGCTGTGGGTATGGCATCAACGCTCCATGCCGAAGCCGACGGATCCCCAGCAAGCGCAAATGCAAAAGATGATGACATTCATGCCAATCCTGTTTGGCGTCATGCTTTACAACTATGCCGCAGGTCTCTCCCTGTACATGATTACCTCGAGCGCACTTGGAATTTTTGAGCAGAAGGTCATCAAAAAGAAATGGCCAGTTCCGGGTGCCACGCCTGGAAAGTAGAGACCTAATCGTTGCCCCTGCCACTGGGATGGGGGGGGCCGAAAGGGCTGTCCTTCGCCTTAGTGGCCGGAATGCTTTTGGCGCAGTTGGGCTGAGTGCCCAAACTTCGCGACAAAGCTTGAATGCAGAGCTGGAATGGGAAGAGGGTTGTTTGGTCCCTGTGTCCCTTCTTCTTTTTCCAGGCCCCTTCTCGGCAACTGGCGAGGATGTTGCCGAAATCCATTTGCCTGGTTCCGAGCCGGTGGTGCGGGGCTTGTTGAGTCGGTTATTGCAGGAGGGTGCGCGCCTAGCTGAACCCGGAGAGTTCACTAGAAGAGCATTTTTAAATGGGCGAATGGATTTAGTTCAAGCAGAGGCAGTTGCAGATTTAGTTTCTTCTCGGAGCGAGGCCCAAGCCAAGGAGGCGGTTCAACTCCTGTCTGGAGAAATGGCTTCTAATGTTCAATCTGCACGGGATTCAATTGTGGCTGCGATGACGGAGTTGGAGGCGGGACTAGACTTTGAAGAAGGGGACTCCCAGGATATTCAAACGACAGAGTTGGACGCTTTTTTTGACCAAGCTATCCAATCTTTACAATCCGGAATTCAATTTCGAAACCTGGATTCGACTCCAAGTAGTGTCTTCCGCGTTCTTATGGCGGGCCCCTCCAATGCGGGGAAATCCACTCTCTTTAACTTTTTGACACAGTCCCAAGCCTTGGTTTCCGAGCATAAAGGAACGACTCGGGATTGTTTGGAAGCTTCGTGGGGGCTGGCAAAAACTACGGAAATCTCTCTTGGAGATTTACCTGGATTGGAATCCCAGGCGGCAGATGCACGCGATCGAGTTGCCCAGGAAAGAGCCACAATAGAAAGGGCGGACCTTTGGCTTTTGTGTTTGGACTCTAATGAGTCTTCCCCTTCGAAGGCTTGGTTTGAGCGAAAATGGAACGCCCCTGTTCTTCTTGTTTGGACCAAAGCAGACCTCCCCCTTCGAGTTTCCCAGTCCGCGCAAGATGAATTTCAGTGCCGTTTTCAGGCTGTGAAGGTCTCTTCGGAGTCGGGATTCGGGATTTCAGACCTTGAAAACAAAGTCCGGGAGGCTTGGCGGAAGGGGGCGGCAGGGATGGAGAGTCGAGCCTCAGCAAAAGCTCGTCAGCAACAAGCCCTGGCAGCGGCGCTTGAGTACGTTCAGAAGGCCAATTCTCTTCGCCGAAGTGGCGGACCGCCTGATTGCATTGCGGAAGAATTGAGGGCGGCCATCCGGCCCTTGGGTGAGCTTGTTGGGGAGTGGACACCCGAAGATTTGCTCGACCAAATCTTCTCCCGATTCTGTATCGGAAAATAGGGCACAAAGGAAGCTGGAACTACCCCAAGGTCTTGTGTTACAACTCTCTAGGCCCACCGGGCCTAGTACTTACCGTGCGTTGTCCCTACTGCAAACAAGACGATGACCGAGTCATCGATTCCCGCTCTTCTGCGGATGGATTCTCCATACGACGTCGCCGTGAGTGCGTCGAATGTAGCCGCCGCTTCACCACCTATGAGCGCATGGAGGAAACCCCCCTCAGGGTGGTCAAAAAGGAGGGCTCCCGCGTTCCTTTTGACCGGAACAAAATTTTCCAAGGGCTTTTGAAGGCCTGCGAGAAGCGCCCTGTTTCTCTAGAAAGAATCGAAGAGGTGACCGCGCGGATTGAGCGCCAACTCGCTGAGATGTTTGACCGTGAGGTGAGCAGTAAGTACATCGGGCAGCTTGTGATGGATGAACTGAAACAATTGGACCAAGTGGCCTATGTGCGATTCGCCTCGGTCTATCGCGAGTTTAAGGATATTGCCCAATTCTTAGACGAACTTAAACCCATGCTCGAAAAGGGACATAATTCGTAATGGAGGGGGAACGGAACGGTCTGCCGAATCGCGTTCGGAAACGCGATGGTCGCGAAGAGCGAATGGATTCCGTTCGTTTGACGGACTCCATTCGCCACGCTTTGCAAGGGGTTGGTGCTGACTCATCCGCTGCCTCCTATCTCGCCGAAGAAGTTGCGGGTTCCATTCTTTGCGATGGAACGGTTGAGACTGCTGGACTTGCCGCATCTGCTGAGACAGTTTTAGTTGCGGCAGGCCGAAGCGATGCTGCCGATGCTTATCGAGAATTCCGACAGCACTGCCTGAAACATTTTCAACGGGTTCGTGTTCACACATCCCATGGCCGAGACGACACGGCTCGCCCCTGGGATCGTCGTCGGCTTGCGATTTCTTTAATGCGCGATCGTAATTTAGAAAATGCTCTCGCTTGGCAAGTAGCTCGTCGTGTGGAACGCCGAGTTTACGGAACAGCGCTTCGCCATTTAACGGGCCGGCTTGTTGCGGGCTTAGCGGATAACGAATGTCGAACTCTCGGGCTTCGAGCCGATTCTCTTGAGGCGGAACGAGTTGGCTTGGAACGAAGGCAATTGAGCGCTTGGTTGGGAGGTGGCAGCTTGCCCACTGCCGACGGGGGACCCGCTCTTGCTGGTCCAGGGCACGACCCGCGCCATCACTTGGGTGGCCAGCTTTTGTCCCGATTTGCTTTACAAGATTTACTTTCGGGTGCTCAAAGCGACGCCATCTTGGATGGACGATTTGAGCTGCCGACTCTGGTGGATTGGACCAGACCTGCTCGCATTCTTTTACGCCCAGTTGCGGGGGAATCTGAGGAGGCTTTCTGGCGGCGGGTGGGGGAAGAACTTGGGCGGGCTCATGAAGTTCAGGTGCATTGGCCTGCGAGTCGCAATTGGTCCTCCTTATCCCTTCGTGCGCCGCGTTGGATTCAAAGGCCGGATTCCCGCCTTCGCCTCTACTGCACGGATGCAGAATTGGCCCGGGAGTGGGCCTTGGACGGTCTCTGGGTTCGGCTTTCCTTGGACTCCTTTGTTCGGGCGGCACCTGAGTTGCGGGCAACCCTCGCCGATTCTGGCAGGGTCCTAGTTTGCTGGTGGCCGGATCGAGAGAACCTGCGCCAGCATCGGGGGATTGAGCGTGTATATGGGGCTGTGGTTCTCAATCTTGCTGGTCCTGCCCAACTTGCCAAGGACCCCAAAGATTTCTTTGACCGCATTGGAGAGGCCGCAGGCTTGGCTTGTGGAGCCGTAGCCCTGTTGGCCGATCGCTCTGCCTCACGAGCGCCCTTTGCGGTCTCGATTCAGCCTGCAGGGCTGCCTCAGGCCCTTCAATGGCTTTATGGACCCTCTCGAAACCCCACGGATTCTTCTTCTAGAACCATTTTGGCCATCTTTGACCGATTCCACCAGGCCGCTCGGAATTACGGCCTAGGGCTACGTACTTTTGCGCCACCCCACCCAGAGGGTGCTGGTGCTCGCTTGGCTCTCCGAGATCACGCTACAGAATCGGGTGCTTACCCGGTAGGGTGGTGTCCTGTGGAAGCCACCCCCGCACCCCCCCCTTCGGCCTTCGCAGCAGCCCCTTGGCTCCAGTTTTCTGCTTCAGCCGCCCTTCACCACGATTTCAGGCGTTGGGTATCCACGCCCGCTTCCTCCTCAGACGAACCACCCACCTTTCGCTAAATGCACCTCAAAAGAATTGAGCTAGAAGGCTTTAAGTCCTTTGCAGACCGAACCGTCATTCAGGTCCAGCGTGGCCTGACTGGAATCGTAGGCCCCAACGGCTGCGGGAAGTCCAATGTTGTGGATGCCCTTCTGTGGGTGATGGGGGAGCGCTCGGCAAAGACCTTGCGTGCCGACTCCATGGACGACGTCATTTTCAAAGGAGCTGAGGGTCGGACAGGTACTCCTTATGCCATGGTTGAGATTATTCTGAGTGATGAGGAAGGCCAAGTCGCTGAGCCAGGTGCTGAAGTTGCCGTGGGTCGCCGTTTGTTCCGCACCGGTGAGTCCGAGTATTTGCTGGATGGTCGGAAAGCCAAGCGCAAAGATGTCAAAGATTTGTTGATGAACACGGGCCTTGGAGTTCGCTCCTACATGGTGCTAGCGCAAGGAAAGATTGACGCCGTCTTGTCGGCAAACCCTGCCGAGCGTCGCTCCGTTTTTGAAGAGGCCGCTGGCATAAGCCGCTACAAAGCACGGAAGCACGAAGCTGAACTTAAACTTGCTCGAGTTGCCCAAGATTTGGCTCGAGTCGAAGATGTTTATAAAGAGGTTCAGCGTGCCGTGCGAACCTTGAAGTACCAAGCAGGGAAGGCGCAGCGATTTATGGAGGCTCGAGACAACTATCGGGAAGCCCATGTCCGATTGTCTTATGTGGACCGATACCGCATGCAGGTAGAAGAGACTGCACTAAAGGCCCAAGAAAAAGAACTGGAAACTTCAATCCAGGAAATTCGGGACCGTCGTTCTCATATGGAATCTCGCCTTAACCAACTTCAAGAAGAGGCGGACACTCTCCGACAGCGGACGGATAGCCTTCGCACCGATTCTTCGGAATCTCGTCATAAGACCGCTACCCTTGAAGAAAGAGTTCGCGGTTTGGATTCCCGAGTTGGAGAGCTAGAAAACAGAACTCAAAGAGAATCCGAGCGTTTGGCCGGTTTGGACGAAGAAGACCGCTCTCGAGTGGATGCGGATGGTTTGCTGCAGAATGAAAACGCGCAGTTGGCTCAAAAGACTGCGGCAATACAAAGTTCTCTCGAGCTGGCGGACACGGAGTTCTCTAGGATTCGGGACGCTCATCGGGCTACGCGGCAGCAAATGGAAGAGTTGCGCGCAGGTGTCCTCAAGGCTCTTGGGGAGCGAAGTGCACAGAACAATCAGGTGGCGGAGGCTGCGCATAAGCGATCAGAAGCTCAGGGTGACCTACGCTCCTTTGAGCGTCGCCAGGCCGAACTTCAAAGCACCAAAACGGAAGCCAGCGAGAAATTGGTTATTGCCAAGAAGGAATTCAGAGAGGCTTCCTTGGCGGCCGAGCAGGCCGAGGGCAGAAGCCACCAACTTCTTCAAAACCGCGATTCACTTCGAAAGCAGACTTCTGATGCCGCCGACGCTTATTCGGCGGCTATTCGAAGCCAAACGGAAGCCCAAACGCGCTTAACGGCATTAGAGGCTGTTGAGCAGGATATGCAAGGTCTTCCTGACTCGGTTAGGACGACTTTGGAGAAGGGGGCGACAGGTCTTCGGGGATTAGCCTTAGATGGCATCGAAATCCCTGCTCCGTGGGACCGTTTGCTTGAAAACTTGTTGGGCCGCCTTCAGCACGCCCTTTGGTTAGACCATCGGGACGCCGCCTCTCAAATGAAAGGTGCTGCGGATTGTTTCTTCCCTGCGCCGCGCCCGACTTCACCTGTCCATGTTGCAGGAGCTCGCCCTCTTGAGGATTTGTTTGTTGGAGATTCCGAAAAATGTCGAGCCATCTGCGCTCGCCTTGGAGAAGTTTATTGCGTAGCAACGGCCAAAGAAGCTCGTCGCCTCGCGGATCAACACCCTGGTGCTTTATTCCTTTCTGAGTGCGGCGAAATGCATGGTGCTGGTTACGCCCGTCTTGGGATGTTGGGTGATGGCGCCGAAGGACTTTTAGCTCGAACCAATTTGCGGCAGGAATCCGAAAAGGCTCTCAAAAAAGCTCAGGAAGCTGCGTCTTCTGCCCAACACGAGGAAGGGGAAGCTCGCCAACAGCTCGAAAATCTCAATGAAGAGTTGGCGACTTTAGATTCCACTCTCAGGAAAGTCGTTGCTGAGCGGGACCGCGCGCAAACCCAAGTTGAAGAGCTTGAGCGTCGAGAGCTAGCCAATCTGGAAGAGTTAAAGGCAATGGAAGCAGACTTCAGCTCTGCCTCGGAGCTTGTCGAAGCCGCCAATCAAGTTGAAGCGGAGGCAACCCAACTCCGTGAGGCGGCTGAACGGAAGCGTTGCGAACTCAACGAACAACTTCTCTCCGCTGAGACGCTTTCCACCGAACAAGAAGAGACTCTGGAGACCAGACGTCATGCTCTTCAAGAGGCTCGCTTGGAATCGGAAAGGCACGAGCAACGTCTTCAGCATATCCAGGGCCAATTGGAGACTCATGGGCGATTGCATAAGCGGGACAAGCAAGAAGGTGCGCGCGTCCGCCAAGAGCTAGAAACCTTGGCTCAGCGCATTAGGGAAACGCAAGCGGAAGCGGAGGCGGGTCGCACTCAGCTGCGCGAGCTTCTTACTGAGCGTGGCGGTCTGGATGAAAGATTAGCTGAGGCTACGACCCAACATGAACGGGCTGCGGGTGTTCTTGCAAGTGAGCGTGCCAGCGTGGACGGTGGAACTGGGCGGCTGGAAGATTTACTTGGCAGGCGCCAAGAATTGGCTTTGGGTCTTCAACGCATTCAAATGAGTCGCGAAGAGCAGGTTCGGGCTCTAATTGAGGAGTTCCAACAGCCTCTGGAAGACCTTGTGCGAAGCTTAGGAATCGACGAAACTGAAAATGAGCTCGAAGACTCCGAATATCAGGAACTGTCTCGCCGCGTTTCTAGTTTGAAAGAAACCTTAGACCGTATGGGTTCGGTCAATATGGAAGCCTTAGGTGAACTGGAAGAACGGGAAGCTAGAGAGCAGTTCTTGTCCAGCGAACGTTCCGATCTCACAGAAGCCCGAGCGAATTTAGAGCGCACCATCGAAGATTTAGATGCCCGCTGTCGCGAACGCTTTGTGGATACTTTCGAAGCTGTCCAAAGTCAGTTCGAAGGCATCTTCCGCCGCTTATTCCGTGGTGGTCGGGCCGAACTCGGCCTCGAAGCTGATGTGGACCCCTTGGTCGCTGGAATTGATATCTCGGTTCGGCCTCCAGGAAAAGATCTTCGCTCCATCAAGCTTCTTTCGGGCGGCGAGCGCACTCTGACTGCACTTGCACTTTTGTTAGCGGTGTTCCGCTCCAAGCCATCACCCTTCTGTCTCTTGGACGAGGTGGATGCAGCTTTGGATGATGCAAACGTTGGACGCTTCTTGGATGTGTTGGACGACTTTGTTGGAGAAACTCAATTCATGGTTGTCACCCACAACAAACTCACTATGGCTCGTTGCGAGCGTTTGTTTGGAGTCACTATGCGGAAAGCTGGTGTTTCTCTAGTGGTGGCTGTGGACCTTTCTGAGATTGCCGAAGCCGAAGACGGGACTGTATCCAGATTAGGCGAACGCCCAGAAAAGGAAACGGCTCTGCCGTCTGACCGAGGGGTTCAGGTCCCAGAGGCCGCGAAGGAAATAGAAGCCTAATTAGCGGCGGGCTGCGGCCGCTTCTTCAAGCAAAGGAAGCGCCGTTAAAACAGTTTCCCCAAGAATGCGGAGGCTTTCCGCAGAGCACTTGTCCAAAGTATCTTCGCGTGTGTGCCACCAGGAGTTTCCCGGGCCGAAGCGGAAATCAATGAGGTCAGCCGAGGGTACCCCTTTCCTCAGAAAGGGTAAGTGGTCATCTTTGATTTCCCGGCGGTCTACGAAAAGTTGTTTATGCCCAAGAGCTGAAGCCGTCTTCTCAAAGATGCTTCGTATCCAACCGCTGGACATGGATTCAATGCTGACTCCAAGCTGGCGGTCAGCGACCATGTCTAGGAGAATCAAGGCCCGTATATTTTTTAGAGAGCCCTCCTTCTGCATTTTCTCAGAGAGCCAACGGGAGCCAAAAGTGGAGTTATTCTTGTCGTCCCAGCGAAGGGGATGAAAAGGTTCTTCTCCATCGAACCAACAGAGGACAAGGGTCATTCCCGTTCTTGGGCCTTGCCCAGCAAGCTGGCGGGCCATTTCCATCAACATTGCAGTCGACGAACCGGCATCGTTAGCCCCTACAAATCTGGGCAAGTCAAAAGTGTCGTAATGGCTACAAAGCCAAAGTTCGCCCGCCTCGGTACCTTCTCGCCGCGCAATGAGATTGACGCCCGTGAGTTCTCCTTTTCTTTGTGCGCCTTCGGGAGGAGTCACAGGGAAGGGAAGTTCTTCAAATACCCAACCAAGGGGTTCCAGTTCTTTGCGAATGAAGGCCCGAGTCTTTGCGCTCTGGGGCGTGTCGATTCGCCTTGGACCCATTTCAACAAGGAATTCCAGGTCTTTCCACGCACGGTCTGCATCGAAGGCCTGGCGGCTAAAATTGCTTGCCGAATCCCCACCAATGCAGGAAGGCGCAAAAAAGAGAAGCGGGAGACAAGAAAGCGAACAGATGGAGGTTAAGCGCATGGGATTTGATGAATGGCGAAGGCATGATAGGGCAGTGGGCAACCTACAAGAGCACCCTTCCGCCAGCTTAGGGCTTTTCATTCCAGCTTTTTGTGGATTGACTTGTTCTCTTCTTCTCTTGAGCCCCGTTCCCATCCAGGGAGTGGGGTTGAGCGTTTTTCTGGTTGCGGCCATTGGCGTCGTGGCCCTTATGGGGGAGCAAGCCATTCAGCGATGGCCGTCGAGCCGCCCATTGGTGCACCCTCTTCTCTCAGCCCTACTGATTTATGCTTTGTATTCCTCTCTTGGGAGATTTGTGCCTTCTCTCATTCCTGAAGATCGAGAATGGTTTCTTCTTGCGGTGGACCGCCGCTTTCTTGGTTTTGACTGGGAAGCCTGGTTTCAGGCGTGGGCGAATCCTTGGGTGACCGATGGCCTCCAAGCGGTTTATGCTTCTTTTTATTTTTTCCCGCTTCTTCTTGGGCTGGCTTTTGCTTTTCAACGAAAGTGGGCAGTTCTCTATGCTGTAACGGATCGAGTCATCCTGGGTTTCCTTTTGACTTATTGTGGTTATTTTTTGGTGCCTGCCCGTTCGCCCAATGAATTTCTTGAATATTCCATGCCTTTGCCGAGCTTTGGTTTGCAAGAGTCCTTGCACACGCTTTTTGTGGAGACCTCTTTTATGAAATGGGATTGCTTTCCCAGCGGGCACACCATGATGTCTGCCTTCGTGGCATGGTGTGCTTGGCAACGATTGGGGCGCGCACGTTGGCTATTTGTTTCCTGGAGCGCCTTGACCATTTTGGCCACGCTTTACCTTCGCTATCACTACCTCGTGGATGTCCTTGTTGGTTTCGTTGGCTTCCTTCTTTGGGTCTGGATTTCGGAACGCCTTTTCGGCCGCCTGCGTGAGTTGGAGGCCGCCGCACCCTTAGAATCAGTGACATGACAGGAGCAGATGTCCTTCGCACGCGGCCGGTCGCTGAAATCACTGCCCTTTCCTTAGGGTTAGGGGTGCTGGTCGGGCTTGTTATGAGTGTGGCCAATGTCTACGTTGGCCTCCTCGCTGGGATGACTGTTTCTGCCAGTATTCCTGCGGCTGTGATTTCCATGGGGATTCTGAAAGGAGTTCTTCGGCGCGGAACCATTCATGAAAACAATATCGTTCAAACGGTGGCCAGCGCAGGGGAGTCCCTTGCCGCTGGCATCATTTTTACGATGCCCGCGCTCGTGATTACGGGGATTTGGTCTGAGTTTGATTACTGGACGACGACGCTCGTTAGCATGACCGGTGGACTATTGGGGGTCCTGTTCATGATTCCACTTCGTAAGCCCATGATTGTGGAGTCAGAGGATCTGATTTATCCCGAGGGTGTTGCCTGCGCCAAAGTTCTTCAATCAGGCGAGATAGGCGGCGTCGGAATAAAGTTAGTCTTTGGTTCTTTGGGACTGGGTGCGCTTTTCAAGCTTGTATCCTCAGTTAAGTTGATAACTTCCTCGATAGGTGGGTCATTCGCGCTGGGGCGTGTTTGGATGAAGATGGGAGTCAACACCTATCCCGCTCTTCTGGGCGTGGGCTGGATTGTTGGTTTCAATATTGCCGCCCTTGTATTTGTGGGTGGCGCACTTTCCTGGCTTGTGGCCGCACCCATTTTGCAACTGACTTCTGGCTACTCCGTAGCCGGAGAGGCGGTTTTGGACTTTGTGGAAAAAGACGTCAAGTTTCTTGGTGTCGGCGCCATGATTGTTGGGGGACTTTGGTCCATCCTGCAGATTCGAACAGGTATTTCACGAGGAATCCAGGAAACATTTGGTGGTTATCGGGCTTCCATGAGCGGAGTGCCGAGAAAAGAAACCGAGGACATGAGTTCCCGCTGGCTTCTCTTCCTGGTTGCCGCAACCACTTTGGTTGTGGCACTTTTGTACATGAGAGTGACGGGTGGGCTCTTCGGGATTTCCATCCTGGCCACCGTTCTGATGACCATCTGTTCTTTCTTTTTTGTGGCCGTTGCCGCTTACATCGTGGGCTTGGTCGGCTCAAGCAATAGCCCAGTCTCGGGGATGACGATTTGTTCGGTTCTTCTCACATCTGCTTTTGTGGCCCTTTTTGGCTTTAGCGGCGAAACGGCCATCTTGGCCACTATGGGTGTTGCGGGAGTGGTTTGTTGTGCGACTTGTACTTCGGGCGATGTTTGTCAGGATTTGAAGACGGGTCATCTTGTTGGGGCTACTCCTTACCGCCAACAATGGGCCGAAGTGCTTGGGGTTCTCACAGCCTCTTTCGTGATGGCACCCGTTCTGGGTTTGCTACATCGCGGTTCTGGGATTGGAACCGATGCTCATCTCCCGGCTGAACTTAAGGGGGATTTCCTGGATGCACCCCAAGCACGCCTTTTTGCCTCTCTCATGGATGGATTTTTCGGAGAGACAGAGCTCCCTTGGAATATTATTGTTATAGGAATGTTTGCGGGGCTGATCATCATTCTGGTGGACCAGCACTTTTTACGTCCAAAGGACGCAAAATTTCGTCTACATGTCATGCCTGTAGCCGTAGGGATGTATCTCCCCTTTGGGCTTTCCACCGCCATTCTTCTGGGTGGATTGATTTCGCTCCTTTCTGCTCGTAAAGCCCGTAAAAGCGCTGCTTCTCCGCAGGAACAGTCCGCTGGTCACGAGCGAGGTGTACTCTTGGCTTCTGGTCTCATTGCGGGCGAGGCTATTGCCGGTGTTCTGATTGCCATTCCGAAAGCAAACGAAATCGCTCTGCCTGACTGGAGTGGACACTCGAACATGTTCAGCGCTCTTCTTGGCCTCCTCCTGATTCTCTACCTCTTCCTCCGAACCAGCCGCACTTCGACATCGTGAAACTCTCCATCGTGATTCCCGTTTACAACGAGGAGGAAACCCTCCTCGAAATCCTGCAGAAAGTGCGGGCAACTCCCTATGAAAAGGAAATCATTCTGGTGGATGATTGTTCTCAGGATCGCTCCAGAATCTTGTTGAAGGAATTGGAAAGTGATGCGGACACTAAAGTCTTTTATCACTCTGTGAACCAAGGCAAGGGGGCTGCTCTTCGTACTGGAATCGAGCACGCTGAAGGAGATGTTGTTCTCATTCAAGACGCCGACCTGGAATACGACCCCGGTGAATATCCCTTATTGCTTGAGCCGATTGAACGAGGTTTGGCTGACGTAGTTTATGGTTCACGTTTCCGCGGTTCCCGGATGAGTCGTGTACACCTTTATTGGCACCAGATGGCCAACAACTTCCTCACCTGGGTGTCCAACATGTTTACTAACCTCAACTTGACTGACATGGAAACTTGTTACAAAGTTTTCCGTCGTGAGGTTTTGGAAGGTGTGAAAATTGAATCTAACCGATTTGGCTTTGAACCAGAAATTACAGCAAAGATTGCGCGTCGGAGGAGGGCGGATGGTTCCCGCATTCGGGTTTATGAAGTCCCGATTAGTTACTACGGCCGAGATTATGCCGAAGGGAAGAAGATTGGTTGGAAAGACGGCGTGGCCGCCCTTTGGCACATCATCAAATATAATTTGATGGCTTAGAGCTCTATAGGGAGCTCAGAAGAGACCCGCAGGACTCCTCGTTTTGGGGCAACTTCTGGCATCAAGGTCATTCCACGGCTCCGGAGAGCAGTCATTGAACACTGAAGTGCCAACTCCGATGTGTTGTTACGTTCTGAGAGGTGCGCCAAGATTAAGCGGCGCAAGGTATTGGGCGCTGCTTCGCTGAGGACATCCGCAGCTTGTTGGTTTGAGAGATGGCCAAGGTCACCTCGGACGCGTTCTTGTAGGAAGGGGGGATAACGTCCGTTTCGAAGCATGTCCGGGTCGTGGTTGGATTCTAAAACTAAGAAGTCCATTCCATGAAGAAGGTCGGGAGTGAGTGCTTCCGCAGTTCCAGTATCAGTAAAGAAGCCGGCTTTTTCCCCATCGGCTTCAAATAGAAAGCCATGAGTTGGGTGGGCATCGTGGTTGAGGAGAACCGGAGTTACTTGAATCGAGCCCACCTGGAAGGCTTGCCCGGATTCGAAGGGCTTGTGGACGACGGAGCGCCGAGCGATCTCTTTTGGGGAGGCCGCAGAACGTGGGGAAAGGCTGTCTGGATGAGCCCAGAGAGGTGCTTTGGCTCGCGCAGCGAGAGGCACGACTTTGGCGCAATGGTCCGAATGGGCGTGAGTCAATAAAACCCCATCCACGAAGGCGAGATTGCAGTCGGCTTGACTGGCCAAATCTCTAGCCGTTCGCATGGCAATTCCAGCATCCAAAATTAGAGTGGTGCGCTCGGAACCATGGCCGGCACGAATCAGAGCGCAGTTTCCAGAAGAGCCGCTTGCCAGAAGAATTATTTCCATTATCCACCTCGGACATGCATACCGATATGTGGATGGTCTGGGTCTTCGCCCTGGGCTTTTCTGGCGGCTAATCCGAGGCGATCTTCGGCACCGCAGTCGGTTCGCTGTTCCCATTGAGACCGAATAAGGCTTCGGAGTTCATCCATGCGGTTTTCTCGAAGGAGTTCGCGGAGGTTTGTGCCCTCTACGGCGTAAAGACAATGAAACCAATGTCCATCGGAAGTAATCCGGCTCCGGTTACAGGATTGGCAAAAGGGCTCGGTCGTGGAGGCAATGATGCCGAAAGTCGTTCCGTTTTGAAGCTGAAAGCGATTGGCTGGAGCGGCATCTGTTTTGGGGAGAGCTTGGATGGCGCCAAATTGTTTTTCAAGAATGGAGATGATCTCTATTTTGGGAATGACTTGAGTCGATTTCCAATCAGTAGCACCGCCAACATCCATGTATTCAATGAAACGGATTTCAAGGTTTCGTTCGATCCCAAATGACAAAATACTTCCCAACTCCTCGTCATTGAATCCGCGCATGGCAACTGTGTTGACCTTGGTTCCCTTCATTCCAGCGTCTTCCATAGAATCAAAGCCTGCAATGACTCGCCGTAAGCCGTCGCGGCGGGTGAGTGCTCGAAACTTTTTTTCGTCGAGTGTGTCTAAGCTTACCGTAACCCGTTGAAGGCCCGCTCTTTTTAAATCTAGAGCACAATCCCGAAGGCGCAGGCCGTTGGTAGTGAGAGCAATGTCTTCTAGGGCGTTGAGAGCGGTTAATTGCTCAACGAGGCGGAAAATATCTCGGCGGAGAAGGGGCTCGCCACCAGTGAGCCGTATGCGCCGCACACCCGCTTCAACAAAGAGTTCGACAAGAGAAGTGAATTCGCCGTAGTGAAGAACATCCTTTCGAGGCAGCCACTTGTAGTCTTCTTCCGGCATGCAATAGGTGCAACGCATATTGCAACGGTCTGTCACTGACAGGCGAAGGCTCTGCAGGGGGCGTTGCAGGGTATCCAGGGTGGAGAGACTCACGGAAGAGCAGTTTATCTCCTTGAGTGCATGGGCATCTGCGCTCGCAGAGCGGACCATCGGGAACGTCGAGTGCGCTCGCCTTCTGGGACTTGCTCTAGAATGAGAGAGGGTAGTGGTGCAACCTTTTCTGTGGTACTCATCACGAGTAGGTAAAGTGACCAACGAGCTTCCGGTGAGAGATGCTCTTGAGAACGATTGTCCCGTGCAGCCTGAAAGTGTTCTAAAGAGTGTGCGCAGCGGAGCAAACAATCCGCGGCGGCGGTCGCAGTTTGATAGTTGCCCTTTTGAAGCCACTCCACCGCAAGATTGGCAGCCTCTGGACTCCCCGAAGAGGCCAATGCTTCAAAGACTCGAGGCCGCACGACTGCGTGCGCCAAAAGTGGAGTGAGCTTTTGGACAAATCCGGCATTTGTTCGCAAGTCCCATTCTCCCACGGTGTACCCCATCCAGGCCAAAGTTTGGAGGGCATGTTCACGAACATAAATGCTGGAATCCCGAGTGGCCTCCAAAAGTGGAGGAATGGAAAGTTCTCCCCGCATTCTGGAGAGCACAAAGCGCGCATCATCCACGGGGCGGAGCGGCTGGCTTTGAAGACGTGCAATCATGTTCCAGGTCTCCGCTTGGAGGGCTACTGAAGGCGGAGACACCGTGGGTTTTCCGAAAGTTCTGAAACGAGACCAGTTCATAATTGCCGCAGAGAGGAGCTGCCATGAGTCTTCGAAATCTTTGGCGCTCTCAAACCCGGGTGTGGCGTCCAAGACGAGAAGGGCCTGAGTGCGAACGCGCTCATCGCTAGTCGAATCCAAGAGAATGTTCTGGAGTGCTTGGAGGCCGGCCCCGTTTCCAAGTTGGAGAAGGGTGGCCGCAATTGCAATATTGGCCGAAAGGTCCTTTTCGTATTTCAATCGCAGAAGAAGGCGCGGAAGGATTTCGGGGACAGCACGTTCACGAAGAAGGGGATAGGCCCGGAGGCGAAGAGGCGAGTTGTCGAATCGGTCCTCAACCCAATCCAAAAGAATGGAGCATAGTTTTTCATTCGAAAAATCATCCAAACTTCGCTGGGCCATCTTCCCGAGCCTACCCCCAAGGCGAGAGCTCTCAAGAAGTTCACGAACATTTTGAAGTTCACCTTCGTCGACCGGTGGTAATCCCTGACCTTGGAATTGTTCCAGTCTCGCTTGAAGAACAGGAGTCCAGGCAGTCTTCTCTGGTGCGGATGAGGAGCCTTCGCCTTTTGTGCAAGAAAGAGCGAGGAGGCAAATGAAAGTAGCGCGCAAAGTCATGGCCGTTTCAGTTCTAATTCATAAACGGGGAAAGCGTCTTCGTCTGATTGGAAAGGATTGGTGCGGTAGAGGAGGCGCACCTGAACGGAAACTGCGCCTTCAGGTATGGGAACCTCGGAGTTCCAAGTCTCGCCGCCTGGAAGAGTGGTGTTTTGGAGTTCCGTCTCATCTCGGTAGGGATCGCGGAATCGATATTGTCGAAGCCAGTCAGTGTGTGACCCATCTTCTTGACTCCAACGGATAGCGAGGTCAGCGGCGCGCGACCGCTCGTCGGTAGGAAAGTTGTGTGCCGCACCGTGGTTTTGGAGAGTCAAGGAAAGAGTAACTTCCCAGTTAGCCGAAAGGGTGACAGCACTTTGAAGGGCTTCGAGGTCGTGGGAGGCACGGAAGGAATGGTCGGAGCCTTTTCTGCCACCGCTGCGCCAAGCTTGGGGCATGTGACAGTGCAAGCAGTTTTCGCCGCGGAAAGGTTTGCCGTTTAGCTTGGGAGGCGTTGCACGCCATTGATCCACGGTTTTGTGCTGGTTGTGGCACGCAGCACAAGATTCCGGTTCAGCAAGGCGAGGAACAGTTTTGGGCTTGCACGGTGCCTTGCTGTTTGGGGTCGTGTTTGTCGTTGCAACGTTGCCGCTTTCCGTTAGATGACACGCCAAACAATCCACTCCCATTCCCCGATCAGCATTTCGGGCGAGAACACGCGTCCCAGGTTCAAAGAGGAGAACGGGTCGAGGGGCGTGGCAGGCTAAACATTCTTCGTTTCGAAAATCTTGGCTAAGTTTTCGGACCTCTGGATTCTTATAAGCAAATGCGTGATGAGATTCTTCCCATTCCTTTGCGACATCGGCGTGGCACTCCAAACACTGGCGCGAGCTTGCGATTTGGAGAGTTTCAATTTCTTCTGGCGGAATAAGAATCGAAAAGAGGACCCATGTCCCGCCAAGGGCGAGCAGGATCGCAGGCCACAGGATTGGTTTCACCCCTCTAAGGCCTCCAGGAAGGCACTACTGTTTGCACACGCCTCTTCATGAGGGACAGGGGGGCTCAAGCACCCTTCGCGGAGGAAGGAAACTTGGCCTCCCAATGCTGCGGCCTCTTCAGCGTGGTGCGTCACAAGAAGAACGGCGGCATCGGTTGCGGCGAGCACTTCTTCCAAGAGTCGGAGTCCTTTCGCCCGTGCGGCCGGGTCGAGGCTAGCAAAGGGTTCATCCAAGAGAAGAAGTTTGGGCTTCAATACCAAGGCGCGGGCAAAGGCAAGTCGGCGGGCCTCGCCACCTGAAAGGCGGTCGGGCTTGCGGTCGAGGTGTTCGCTCATAGCCAACTTGACCAGGATTTCTTTTGCGCTTAAGTTGGCTTCGGTTTTTGATTTTCCTTGAGAGGAAAGTGCATCCGTGAGGTTTTGAAGGACGGTCCGCGTGGGCCACAAACCGAGGTCCTGGAAAACCATTTGGGTTTTCCGCTCCCAAGGTTGCAGCATATTGGTTTTGTTTTCAGAAGCGACTTGACCTTCGATTTCAATGCGGCCGGATTGAACCGTATCTAAGCCAGCAATCAGTCGAAGGAGAGTTGTTTTTCCCGAACCGCTTTTGCCTGCAATGGTCAGTCGCTCACCACGAGCAATTTGAAGCTCTAAGTTGTTCAGGATGGCACGCTTGCCGAAACTGTGATGAAGATCTTGAATGTGGAGGAGGTGAGTCAAGAGTCCTTGATGCCCTTTAGGTTTTGATGAAGATAGTGGAGGACTACGGGAAGGAAAAGAATGAGAGCTATGAGGAGGCCGAAGGCCGCAACGAAACCGTCGCGAGCAAAGTGAAGAGCGTTGTAGTAGCGGACGGCGGCGGAAGGGTTGGCGGCAGGGAGAAGGACGGCTAGGTCCAGTTCACGAATCGCAAAGACGGCAACTAGAGCACCAGAAAGGAGCCAAGTCGCGCGCTGGGGGCCGAGCAAGTAGCAGAAAATTCGTTGGGGGTAAGGAGTCCCAGCGAGCTGGGCGGCATCATCTTGTGAGCGAGGTATCCGTTCCATTCTTTCTACCAAAAGAAAAACAGCGAGGGGCAGAAAACGACCCGCAAGAATAAGAGGTGGCAAGAGCCAAGAGTCGTAAAAATCTGCGGTGAGGGGACGGTTCCATATCAGGATAGCGCCCAGCCCCGTGCCCACAGAGGGAGACAACAAGGGAAGGGCAAGGGCAACTTGAAGCAGGCGGGTGCGTCTTCCGGGTTTGCGATGGAGAAGAAAGTGCGCCCAGAAAGGGGCGAGGAGTAAGGTGAAAGCGCCAGCAAGGATTCCAGTACGCAAAGAACGTAGAAGGTCGAATCGCCCACGCTCGATTGCGTTTTGAAAGGCGTCTGCTGAACGTGAAAACCAGTCTCCATTCGCCTCCGGTCCGGCGGCGCCCGTTTCCCAAAGAATTCTGCCAATGGGGAGAAGAAGAACAAGGGCCAGAATAGCCCAAAGGAGGAGGGAAAGAAAAACGGAATGGCGTCCAGAGTCGATAGGGGGAGAGCCTTTTCCTAGTCCACTTTCTTCGTGGCGGCTCCGATCACGAATGACCAGGGCGATGTAGAAGGCCACAGCCGCAAGGAGAACCAAGGGGGCTGCGGTATTTGCACCACTCAGCAAATCTTCAGATCGCCAGCCATTAAAAACTTCAGCTGCATAAACAGAAAATTTGTCTCCTACGGCGGCAAAGTAATCCGGGACTGCAAAATCGGTTGCCGTAAATAGGAAAGTGATGGTAGCCCCAAAAAAAGCGGCAGGCAAAACGCAACGAAGCCAAGTGCGTAGGGCAAGAAAGGGCCCTCCAATGAGTAGAGCGGATTCTTGGGCGGAGGCCGATTGTCGTTCTAAAGCTTGAGAGGCAAAGAGGGCAACAAAAGGGACGCCGCAAAGTCCGAGGGAGAAAACTGCCGCCCAAGGGCCGTCCATTCCGGTTAATCCATGCCATGCTTGTGCAAGCAAAAGCGGAGGGAGCAGGAGAGGCAGTGGGAGAAGAAGAACAGCAAGACTGGCAAATGGAAGGCGAATTCGATGCGAAAGAATGGCGGCCGGAATACCGAGAAGGGCAGAAAGGGAGGCGGCGCAAAAAGAAAGCCAGAGTGTTCGCCCGAGCAAGCTTTGAAGTCGAGGGTCCGCGAGGTCTTGGAAGGCTTGGAAGGAAAAAAGAGGAGCAAGAACCGGAATAAGGGGGAGCCAGGCTGCAATCAGGGTGATGATTGCCGCTGTCGCCAAGAAAGGTTTTGAAGAGCGAATTAAACTTGATATCACTCTAAAAACAACTCCTTAAAATCATCTTGGCGAGCCTCCAATTCCAAAGCGGCAGCTTCCCAATCCACAGCCATTGCGCGGAAATCTTTTCCGGGAAGCTGAATATGCTCAGGGGTGGGCACCGTCGGGCGCAAGGGGATTTGTTCGGAATCAGCAGAAGCAAGAATGGCTTCAACTTCTTCGGAAAGGAGGAAGTCCAAAAATCGTTTCCCGTTCTCAGGGTGAGGCGCATTTAGAATCAAGCAGGCGGTGTTGGGGATGAGCAAAGTGCCAGGGGCATCCTCCTGTTGGTCCGGATAAAGAAGATGAACTGGATAGCCATTTCGCCTAGCGGCGGCGGCATCGTCAGTGTCGGTAAGGCACCAAGGGAAATCCCCTTCACAGACTCGGCGCATGGCGGCGGCATTGCCAGGCCCAAACGAAAGTCCAGAATTCTTCGCCTCGCGGAGCCACTGAAGGACCGCATCTTTCCCTTGCTGTTGGCTGAGGACGGAGAAATGAGTGAGTGTCGTTCCAGTGAGAGGGCGTGCTAAGCCACCATGCGGAGCAAATTCAGGAAGGAGCATGCTCTCGACGCGAGGAGGTGGGGCGTGTTGTCCCGGAAGGTCCTCGCGGTAAAGGAAAACTCGAGCCCGTGCGGCAAAACCTGTCCAGTGCCCTTCGGAATCTTTGAAGGAGGCCGGGATGGCCTGAGCGCTCGGACTGAAATAGGGTGCTGTGACCCCGGCACGCTTGAGCCGCAAAGTCTGGGCGATTTCATTGTTCCAATAAACGTCCGCATGGGGTCGCGACTTTTCCGCAAGAAGGCGGTTCACCATGCCGATGGTTTTGTTAGCTTCAACATCCCATTGTGCGCTCACATTGAGACCGCTCCGTTCTTCAAAAAGTTGAATTATTTTTTCAGAGTGAACCTGATCCAAGGAGCAATAGACCACAAGGTCAGCCTCGGCTCCACAGGAAGCCAAAAGAAGCGGAAGAGTCGCGGTCCAATTAGGCTTTCGCATAGGGGAAGAGTAACAAGGCATGGGGTGGGCTTGAAGACAATCAATGGCTTCTTTTTGATACCTTTAGGTAACGTTTTGGAGGCAAGGTTAGAATAGAGCCAGATGACACAGACTCTTCCCTCCCTTAACTTGGCCAGCCGTATGTCTCGACTGGGTACCGAGACTGCCTTTGAGGTACTTGCTCGGGCAAAACAACTAGAATCAGAGGGGCGAGATATCGTGCATCTTGAAATTGGCGAACCTGATTTCGATACCCCAGCCAATATTGTTGAAGCCGGTCGACAAGCCCTTGCCGAGGGGTGGACTCATTACGGACCCGCAGCGGGCCTTCCCGACGCAAGGGAGGCAGTCGCCCATTACGTCGCCACCACCCGCGGTACTTCTGTGAATGGGAATGAAGTCTGTATTGTTCCCGGTGGGAAGCCCGTCATGTTTTATGCGCTACTGGCCTTGGCGGAAGCGGGCGATGAAGTGATTTTTCCGGATCCTGGCTTCCCTATTTATGAATCCATGATTCGCTTTGCTGGAGCTAAGGCTGTTGGCTGCCCCATCCGCGAATCCAATGGATTTGCTTTAGACCCTCAAGATGTCATTTCTCGCTTGACTGAGAAAACAAAACTGGTGATTTTGAACTCGCCGGCAAACCCAACTGGTGGCGTCACTGGTCGAACTCAATTGGAGGAGGTTCTTGCCGCTTTGCGCAATAGGCCGGATGTTTGGATTCTCTCCGATGAGATTTATAGCCGTCTTCTCTACGATGGCGCGGAACATGTCAGCCCTCTCTCTGACCCTTCCATTCGAGATAGAGTTATTTTGCTCGATGGATTTTCCAAAACTTGGGCAATGACTGGTTGGAGAATTGGCTTCGGAGTTATGCGACAAGACTTGTGTGAGGCCATCACCAAGCTCATGATCAACTCAAATTCTTGTACGGCTAGTTTCACTCAGAGGGCTGCAATTGAAGCTCTTCAAGGGGATCAGTCTGATGTCGAAAAAATGCACGCCAAATTCGACAAGCGGCGAAAGCACATTGTTGGCTTGTTGAATGAAATCCCAGGATTTTCCTGCCACTTGCCAAAGGGCGCTTTTTACGTCATGCCAAATATTCGTGAGCTTGGAATGACTGCAAAAGAACTCCAGGACCGACTTTTGCTCGAAGCTGGCGTAGCCGCCCTCGCGGGCACTGCCTTTGGTGCTGAAGGCGAGGGGTATTTGCGTTTTTCCTACGCCACGGATATTCCTACCATCGAAAAGGGGTTGGGACGAGTTCGAGAATTTGTTGAGGCACTTTAATGACCCAACACTTCGCTGACTTTCGCTCCGATACGGTTACTAAGCCTACTGCTCGCATGCTTGATGCCATGGTGCAAGCCCATGTTGGCGACGATGTTTTGGGGGATGACCCCACGGTTCAAGCCCTGGAGCGAAAGATGTCGGACTTCTTTGGCTTTGACGCTGCTCTACTTATGCCATCCGGCACGATGTCCAACCAGGCTGCTGTGGCTGCTCATATCGAACCCGGCGAGGAGGTGGTCGTGGAATCCCACTCCCACATCTTTGAGTTTGAGGGGGGTGGCTTGGCGCGAGTTTCGGGCGCACATGTGCGAACCATTGCTGGAGAGGCAGGAATGCTTCCCCTCGATGAAGTTGCCGCTGCGGTGCGACCCCCTTCTCTACACATGCCTCGGACTGGGCTCGTTTCTGTTGAGCAAACCCACTTAATTTCTGGTGGCTCGATTCTCCCCCTAAGTTATCTGCAAGAGCTTCGCTTTATCTCTCATGAACTAGGTTTTCCTATTCACATTGATGGGGCACGCATTTTTAATGCCCTTGTGGAAACAGGGGTAGAGCCCGCTGAATACGGAAAGCTATGCGACTCTCTTGCAGTTTCTCTTTGTAAAGGCCTCTCCTGTCCTGTTGGCTCCATTTTGCTTGGTGGTGGTGCTTTCATTGAAAGGAGCAAACGGATTCGAAAGTGGCTTGGCGGTGGAATGCGCCAAGCAGGTTATCTAGCTGCTTGCGGTCTAGTTGCTTTAGATGAAACTTTGGGAATTGTTTCTGAGGACAATGCTCGTTGTCGCCGCCTCGGTGGTGCTGTTTTAGGGATTCCGGGTTTGCAGATTGCCCAGCCCAACATTGACACCAACATCCTTTTCGTGGAAGTCGACCACTCCGATTTGGACGCTCCCATGATTGAAGCCGCCCTTCAGGACCACCAGGTCCTTGCCCTTTCTTTGGGCGAACGGCTCTTGAGATTTGTCACGCATCGAGGGGTGACCGATTCCGATGTCGACCGTGCAGCAACGGCTCTACAGGAAATCCTGACTTTCGAACCTCAAAAATAGAACATGTCCGTTTTTAAAGCTTACGACATTCGGGGAACTTACCCTGACCAGATTGATGCCAATCTTGCTCGCCGCATTGGCCGTGCCTACGCTGATTTTTTAGGGCAAAGCCCCGTGGTGGTTGGAAGAGATATGCGTTCGATGGCTCCGGAAATCCAAGACGCCTTTATTGAAGGAGTCCGTGATGGAGGCTTGGATGTTGTGAACGCCGGTTTGTGCTCAACTCCTCAACTTTATTTCGCAATCGGCTATTTGAAGGCTGCCGGCGGAGTGAATGTGACTGCGAGCCATAATCCTTCTCAGTACATTGGCTTTAAGTTGTGCCGAGAAGAGGCAAAACCCATTTCTGCGGACGATGGAATCCGAGAAATCGAAGCGATGGCCACCCATTCTGACGCACCAACTCCTGTTGCCGCTCGTGGCACCTTGGAGGAGGTGGATGTCATGGAGGAGTATCTCTCTCACGTCCTTCAATGGGCTGACCTCAAGAGGCCACTTGTGTTGGCTTCCGACGCCGCGAATGGCATGGCATGCCACACTTTCCCTCGTTTGCTGGAACGGTTGGCCCAGATACAGCATCGAGGTTTGTATTTCGATTTAGATGGCCGTTTCCCGAACCATGAGGCAAACCCGCTTAACAAGGCCAATTTGGTAGACCTGCAAAAGTTGGTTCTTGAAAGTGGTGCCGATTTGGGCGCAGCTTTTGATGGCGATGCGGATCGCTGCTGCTTCGTCGACGAAAAAGGCCGTGCAATTGGAAACGACATCATTACTACCTTGGTAGCGCAGGATGTCCTCTCTTCTGAACCTGGTGCAGCCATTATTTATGACTTGCGTTCTTCCTGGGTTCTTCCCGAACAGGTTCTGGCCGGCGGCGGCAAGCCCGTGAAGGAAAGAGTTGGCCACAGTTTCTTAAAGGCCAGAATGCGGGAATACAACGCCCCCTTCGGGGGAGAGCTGTCCGGGCACTATTACTTCCGAGATAACTGGTTTGCTGACAATTCAGAAATTATTCTTCTTTCCGTTATGAACCTGATATCTCGATCGGATAAGCCTTTTTCTGCCATGTTAGATGAGCTCATGCCATACCACAGCACAGGAGAGGTGAACTTTAAAGTGGAAGACAAGTTGGCCGCGATTGAAAAGCTCAAGAATCACTATTCTGATGCCGAACAGGATAGTTTGGATGGGATTACCATTGCCTACGGTGATCCTGCTGCCCAAGGGTGGTGGTGGGTTAACCTTCGAATGTCCAACACAGAACCCCTTCTTCGCATGAATCTGGAGTCTGACTCTCTGGAAGTAATGGAAAATCGAACGACCGAGGTAATGGAAATCCTCGGCGTGGAGCCTGAAGACGGTTGATGAAAAAGAAACCCATTCGCATTGTTGGAGTCCCAATGGACTTTGGTGCTCAGCACCGCGGCACAGACATGGGGCCAAGCGCATTGCGTGTAGCTAATGTTGCGGCGAGCTTGAGAGAGATGGGCTATGAGGTTGGAAGAGAATTAGATGTTCCCGTGCCTTCCATGGAATCTAGAGCCTATGCGGAGGCCTCGAATCTAAGATTTAAAGAAGAAATCCTTCAGGTTTGCAATCAGCTCTGCGTCAGAGTGGAAGACATCCTTCAAGATGGAGATTTTCCTCTCATTTATGGTGGGGACCACTCTCTTTCAATGGGAAGTGTGTCCGGCGTTTCCAACTTTCTGGCTCGCGAGAACAAAAATTTGGGTTTGATTTGGTTTGACGCTCATGGGGACATGAACACGTCGGACTCATCTCCTAGTGGGAACATCCACGGCATGCCTTTAAGCGCTCTTTTGGGGCTGGGAGATTCTGACTTGTGTTCGATTGGCGGAGATAGAGCCAAGGTGTCTACTGAAAATGTCGCTCTCGTCGCGATTCGTGAGATTGACGTAGGGGAACGTGAAGTCATTCGGGAGAGTGGCGTTCGCGTTTTCACAATGCGAGATATCGACGAGCAGGGCATGGCAGCCGTTGTCAAAGAGGCCTTGGAAATTGTGAATGATGGGACCTCTGGTTTCCACCTGAGTTTTGACGTGGACGGACTTGACCCTGAGATTGCCCCAGGCACAGGGACACGCGTCCAAGGCGGAGTTGATTTCAGAGAAGCTCATCTCTTTATGGAAAACTTGGCTGATGATGGCCGAATGACTTCCATGGATGTGGTTGAACTCAACCCGGCTCTAGATGTGAAAAATCAAACAGCTGGCGTCGTGAAAGAATTGATTCTTTCTGCCTTCGGAAAAAGTGTGTTGTAGTAAGACGATTAGGCAATTACGGCGCTAAAGGCGTCAATATCAACCCGGTGCCCCATGACCATAAGGGCATCTCCAGCCTGAAGCTGCTCTTCGGCTCGGGGATTGAATCGTAAATTCCCCTCAGAGCGCACAGCGACAGCAATGAGTCCAAATCGAGATCCAAGATTGAGGCCGCTAAGGGTGCGTTCGTCTGCAGGAATACCTTCAGGGAGCACAACTTCCTCAATGAGGACTTCGTGTGTGACATCACCCAATGCGAGGTCCGCAAGGTCCACAGCGCCTGGACGCAGGAAGGCTTGAGCCAGCCTTCGGCCCCCTAAGCGGTACGGAGTCACCACCGAAGTTGCGCCTACTCGCTTTAGTTTCTCCTCTGAGCGGGGGTCTTCTGCACGGGCAACGATGGCGCATTCTGGATTCAATTGTCTTGAACTCAAGGTAATGAAAACATTGTCGGCGTCGGTTCCGACGGCGGCGATGACGCCCCGCGCCCGTTCCACTCCTGCTAGCCGGAGGGTTGCTTCGTCGGTGGCATCGCCTTGAATGCAGAGCACTTTTTTCTCTAGGAGCGCGGAGACGAGTTCTTCGTCTTGTTCAACAACAACATAGCGGCAACCAGAGGCAGCGAGTTCTCGGCGAACAATGTGGCCGAGCCTGCCATAACCACAGAGAATGATATGACTAGAAATGGAATCGATGGAATTTTGCATGCGTCGAGCTTCCCGTTTGGGAAGATTTGCGATGAGGGCTCGGGCGAACACCCCACCCGCAAAGAAGAAGCTGCCAACCCCTGCAATGATAAGAACAAGGGTGAAAATTTGGCCTGAAGGGGAGAGGGGGTGAATTTCCCGGAAGCCCACCGTGCTGACTGTGATGACGGTCATGTAGAGCGCATCCAGAACCCCGTAGCCCTCAATGAGGGAATACCCGAGGGTTCCCGCAGTGAGCACCCCCATTACCCAGAGGGCAAGAAGGAAGGGTTCTTTTTTGGCAGAAACACTGCGGCCGTGTCGTTCGGAAGGCACCCCCAGATTCTAGCGAGATTGCATTACAATCTCTCGATATGGATCATCGACTAGAGCCACTTCTCGAAAAGCCCCCAGCCTGGCTGTTGCCGGGCGGGCCTGATGCGGATGTGGTAGTCGCTAGCAGGATCCGTTTGGCTCGGAATCTCGACGACCGTCCATTTCCCCACCGATTGGCTCCTGAGGAGGCTCGGCGATTGTGTACGGAGGTTCGAGAGCGCCTATCTGTTTTCTTTGAGGAAGGCTTGGCTCTGGAGCCAGAGACTTTGAGTAAAGCCGATGCCGATCTCCTAGTTGAACGCAGTCTTGCTTCTCGCGATTTATTGGAAGCGCCGCGCCCCACTTTGATTCTCTTTAATCAGGAGGAAAGTGTTGGGTTGATGGTGAATGAAGAGGACCACTTCCGTATCCAGAGCTTTGCCTCGGGCCTGAATCTCCAGGTGGCCGCCAAAGTCGCCCGCCCTCTTGTTCGCAAGATAGGAAGCCGTTTTCCTTTAGCACGGCACCCGAAGCTTGGATATTTGACGGCTTGTCCAACCAACACGGGAAGTGGAATGCGGGCCAGCTTATTAATTCACCTCCCGGCCCTTTCTCGACAAAAAAGCTCTTTGCAACACGCACTTCAAGCGGCTCAAAAGTCTAACCTTGCTGTACGAGGGGTTCATGGTGAAGGTAGCCGCGCCCTCGGGCAGCTGTACCAAATCAGTAACCAGCGGACTTTGGGGACAGATTGGTCATCTCAATTGGAAGCCGTTCAGGGTTTTGGTCAAGAAGTTGCGCGCTACGAACGAGAAACACGTCGCGCGCTTCTTCGAGAGGCAGGACCACGCAAATTATTAGAGGAAGATTTTGGAAGGGCCCACCAGGTGTTGGCTGAGTCAGAAGCTCTTACAACGGCTCAAGCCCTTGATGCGCTAAGTGTTCTTCGCTTAGCAGTGCATTGCGGCCTAGCGGACGAATTAGGATTCAGCTTGGATTCCCATTTAATGCTCTTGAATTCTTTTCAACTTCAACCGGGTCACCTTCAAGCAAGAGTCGGCTCTGAACTCCCACCTGAGGCTCGCGATGCATCTCGCGCTCGCCTCCTACGCGAATCTCTTAGCATTAGTTGAGCATGAACTTCAAAAGAACAGCCCTCTCTCTCCTCTTTGTCGCCATCTTTTTTGGGTGGGCCACCCCGGAAGCATCTTCGCAAATTTGGGGGCTTCGCCTCAAGCATGATCGGCATCGCTCCAAATATAAAAACAATTTGGTGTCTGTGAGGGGTGAGGAACTTTTGCTTGTAGAAGTCAAGATTGGACCTCCTTTTGATCCTGAAACTCATGTTTGGAAATACAATGTGGAAGATGAGTATGAGTTTTGGATTGGAGACTCTTCTGACCCTCTTCGAGTTCCTTATAAAGAGAAGAAAGGGAAGTTAGTTCCCACTCGAAAAAAGACCGTTGTTCGGTTTATGTGGAACGACATTGATGCCATCTTGCCTGTGATGCTACATGAGTCCTTCGCCAGTTTGTCTGAAGAGTACCGAACTCGATTTGAAAAGCTGGAGGGTTTACGCATTCAACGAAACCAGTTTGACCGTGGGACGGAAAAGTGGACGATTCAGCACCAGTTATTTTCCAGGGAGAACGAGACTCTAGCTTCATGGCTCGATGCGTGCGGATATAAGAGAGCTGCGGATAAACGCCGAGGCGAAGCAGCGAAACAGGCAAAAAAAATTGCAAAAGAAGCCCGTGCTCAGCGATTGAAGACGGCGCTTGCCTCAATTCATGAAATTCCAACCCCGGAAAATCTAATTGCCGCGTCGGAAGATATCACGAGTGGCCGCTCGCAGTTTTTCGGCATGGAAAGCCAGCATTTTCGGGTTTTTTCTTTAGACATCCATTCCAAAGAGCGCATTCGAGGGGTTTTGGAAATGGGTGAACGCGCTCTAGATGCGTTTCGGATCCGGCACATTGAGCAGTACGAGGAGGGAAATTTAGAAGACCGAATCCCGAAGGGAATTTTTCAAGAGTTCTTTTTCGGAAGAGATGACATTGTAGAGTTCGAGGCTTTTTTTGTGGAGTACTACGGGATGACATGGGGAGACGACAAAGAGCGCAGACTTCAAATGAAGGGGTACGCTATTTATCCATCCGCAATTGATGGTCGTTTTATTGAGTATTGGAAAACTGGGCAAGTCAGTGGACTGGAGGGAATTCTCCTGCATCGCTTGGGACATGCCCTAGCATCCATTCATTATGTTGGATTGCAGGGACAATATCTCCAACAAGTTTCTCATGCGTGGCTTGGCGAAGCCATGGGTTATGCTATGTCCTTTGAGTTGCTTGGCCGAAATGAAGTGGTCTGTGTTGGCTTGAAGCCCGAGGGCCCCTATGCGTGGGGGAACTCAGACGACGATAAAGTAAAGAGAGAGGTGCGCCTTGGATTTAGAGACTTCCTTAAGGAATCTGCTTTAAAAAATACTCAACCACTCGATTCCATTTTTACTCGAGACCTTTGGGAGCTGAAAGATCAGGAAATCGCAAAGGGTTGGCTCTTTTGGGAGTGGATGGTAGAGACCTATGGTCTGAAAGGTGAGATGTGGCTTCGAGAACTTGGCGAACTTGGAAAAGAATCGTCTTTTGACTTTATCCCTGAATTGCGAAAAGTAACAGAAGAGATGTTCTCAAACGGCCGACCTGGAAACATCTTTAAAGAATTGGAAGATGCTTGGCGGGTTTCCCTGAAAGAGTCTTAGAAAATCCCTTTAGGGATTCCGTCCAGAATCCCGTCCAAGATGGCGGCTTCACTGGACGAAGCGTTTTGGTTTCGGTCCAGTTTAAAGAGAACTTGACTTCGTTCGCCCACCGTGTGGTTGATGGTCATGTTCGTTCCCTCCCGGAGGACTCCAATTTCCATTACTTCTCCAGGGGAGAGCGTAAAAACAAGATTGCGGAGTGCTTCCAAGTCGGTGCAAGCCGACCCGGCTAGGCTAAGAATTTGATCGCCGGGACGAAGGCCGCTCTCCCAAGCAGGAGAGTTCTCCTTTACTTGGGCAAGCAAAGCAGAAGACGCACTAAAGCCAAGGTAGGGGTCACCTGGTTCCCCAAAGATGGCGCGAACTCCAGCGCTCTTCATGGAATCCGCCCAAGGCAATCCTAAGACTCCACGTACATGGGCTTCAAAGAAAGGACGGCAGTCCCAGCCCGTGACTGCGCGTATGGCTCGGGATAAATCGCCTGGTTGATACCCTTCGCTGGGGTAATCCACCCAGTGATGAAAGAAGCGGACGACATCATCCAGCGATCGGCGATTTTGGGTGTGCTTGCGGATTTCTACGTCCAACAGAAGGCCCAATGATTGCCCTTGATCGTAATAAGAAATGTGAGCGCCGGGGGTGGGGTCCCAAGTTGTCCAAGAACTTCTCTCAGGGGAGACAATGCCATAACCAGAACTGTTGTATTGAGCCAAGAAGTTCCGTTCCTGGGCACGGAGAAACCACCCGTCTTTCCTTAATCCAGAGCGGTGCAGGATGACATCAGTGTAATAAGAAGTGACGCCTTCAAGCCACCAGAGGTCTTTGGTGCGAACATCCTGCGAATAATCAAAAGGTCCAAGCTGTTTGGGTCGGATGCGCTTTACATTCCAGAGGTGAAAAAATTCGTGAGCGGAGACGCTTTCCAATCCGGAAACATTTCCAGCCTTTGCGTTGCGGTGGTTATAGGCAATTGTTGTGGAATTAAGGTGTTCCAATCCGTAGTAGCCGCCTATGTCGCTGAATAGGTAGAGAAAGACATAGCGTTCGAACGGGTAATCTCCCACTAAATCCCACGAGGCTTCACAGATAGCCTTGACCTTGGAGGTCCATTCCGCGCGTCCAAATTGAGCCTCGCTTGGGCTTTTCCCAAAGAGAACGATTTCAAAAGGCGTGCCATGACTTTCGAAATGGAGGAATTCCAAGTCACCCAAGGCAATGGGGCAGTCCACAAAAACGTCATAGTTAGGGGAACGATAAAGGTTGTCCTCTCCTGCGACGGGACGATGACCTGACGAGAAGCTCCAGTCTTCCGGCAGATTGACCTTGAGAAGGTGAGGAAGCAGAAGGGAATCTTCGGTGTAGAGGAACGCCGAAGGGCTGTGAAGGTGGACTGCAGGTGGGGCACTCTTCTCAGATTCGTCTTTGACCTTCAAATCATAAGACACCACTAAGGAGGAGGCATCTTTGCACTCCACACGCCAAGTCCGGGGGTCCAGTTCGACGAGTTCTCGTTCCCTGCCATCCTGATCCAGGGCAGTCAAACTGAGAATAGAGCGCTCGTAATTGGCATAACGATAGGCGCCAGGTTTCCAAAGGGGCAGCCTGAGGGTGATGCTTTCGCGGTCAAAAAGAGGAGCCAATTCCATTTCCATGTTCACGACGTCCCCAGCCGGATCAGGAGTCATCGTCCACATGACTTCATGAAGGTCGAAGCGGCTTTGGCTGGAGAGGCTATTCGAGAGAAATAAGCCTGTGAGCACTAAGGACAGGATGGCGGAGCGGGACCGAGAAAGTGGCATGGGTTTTCGTGATGGGGGCGCAGGGATAGGCTGAGCGCAGTTTAGCTTCCTCCAATGACCCCTCTAGCCCAGCCCAGACTCTTTCGGAATGGCCGTCTTTTTGACGGGAAGTGTTTTTTAGATAATTGCGATTTGCGCAGTGACGCCAATGGTCTCATTGCGGAAATGGGGCAAGATCTGTCACGCCAAAGTGGCGAACAGATTTTGGATTTGGAGGGGCGTTTGCTTCTCCCCGGCCTTGTGGATTGCCATGTCCACTTCCGAGAGCCTGGCTTGGTGCGCAAAGAAGGCTATCTCACGGGTTCGACCGGAGCTCTTCACGGTGGCGTCACAACTGTTTTGGAAATCCAAAATAATCCGCCTTTGATGGAGAATGCGGACCTCCTCAAAGAGAAAATGAAAAATCTTTGTGGCGTTTCTCGCATTGATTTTGCGCCTTACGGTTCATTGACTTTGAATTCAATGGACAACCTCGACGGCATGCTGGGCTTAGTGCCCGCTGTAAAGTGTTTTCTTGGTGGAAGCACGGGGTCAGGAGGTGTCCCAAACTTGGATGTCATGCGACAACTCTTCTCTGCAGCTAAAAAGGCTGGCCATAAAGTTGTGGCTCATTGCGAAGATGATGCCTTGATGCGGAAAGCCCTTGAGGAAGCCACGCCAGAAACTGCAGAGCGCCATGACTTGATGCGGTCGCGGGAAGCTGAAACGAAAAGTATTCGGGATGCAATTTCAGTTGCAGAAGAAACGGGTGTTCAGCTCCATGTCTTTCATATTTCTACCGGAGAAGGTGCGAAGTGTGTTGTTGAAGCCGCTGAACGCGGGTTGCCCATTACGGGCACGACAGGGCCTCATTATTTACTAGTCGAGGCCGAAGAGGCCGCCCAAGCTTCGCAGAACCGTTTTAAAGTGAATCCTTCGATAAAGTATGCCGAAGACAGGGAAACTCTCATTTCCATTTTGGAAAAAAGTTTGTTGCAGGGAGTTGGAACCGATCATGCTCCTCATCCGTTGGAAGATAAGGACCGACCTTACCGCAAATCACCCTCTGGTTTTCCCTGCATTGACCTTCTTCTTCCTCTCATGTTTGCCGTGCACGACCGCTTTGGACTCTCCCTCGAACGGGCGCTTGCGTCAGTTACAAGGGATCCAGCCCTAGAATTTTGTCTAGCGCAAAAGGGACGGCTTGCGGTGGGCGCAGATGCCGATTTTGTCATTTGTGACCCGCAAAAGAAAACAACTGTGGATGAGACATCCTTGCCTTCCAAGTCCAAATGGAGTCCTTACAACGGTTGGGAGTTGCGCGCTTTCCCTGAACAGGTTTACTTGCGTGGCCAGTTGGTCTTTGAGGGAGGGGAGCCCATTGGCGACCCATGTGGACGCCCTCTCTTCCTGTGAGCTCATCTCTTTTCCCCTCTGATTTCCTGGCCGCACTTTCCACTTGGAGCCAGGGCTGCGCCCGAGCTGGATGGGGTCAAGGCGCATCTTGCGACCCCGGGCGTGAACGCTTGGGTTTCGAGCGCCGCCCGTGGCAAATTCATGAAGGTTCCAAGTCGATTGATTGGCGAGCCAGCGCGCGACGCGGCGAACTATTGGTCCGACAACGAGAACGTGAAGTCGGCGGTGAATTGCAATTGGTTTTGGACCGAAGTGCCAGCGTGCAACCAGGCCCAACTCGTCGTGATGCCGACCAAAGACGAATCGCCTTGATTTGGGGTTGGTTGCATCTTGAAGCCGGTGGTCGTTTGCGCTTATTGACCGAGACTTTTGACGGGAAATTTTCAGGTCGTGGGGATTGCCTGACTTTACTTCAAGCTCTGACGGCACTTCCCGAGCCATCCGGAACTGGAATTCCGCATTGCACTCCTGCCCAACAAACGTTGTTTTTGACTGACCCTTGGGTTCGTTTCCTCAATCCATTGCCACCTCAGACCTCGGTCTTGGCATTGGTGCTCCAACAAGAAGATCGTCCTCCCCATGGTGGTCTTCGGCTTCGGGATGTGGAGTCTGGTGATCAATTGGAAGTTCAGTTCACTCCGGAGCGCTATCGGAAAGCCTGGGAGGATTATTTGGAGCAGAAAAGAGTGGAACTCCGGAATAAGGGAGTTCAATTCATGGAATATAGACTCCCCGCTTCTGAAGCTACTGCGTTGACTCTGCTCAAGGAATTAAAGGAGTCTGGCCTTGTTTGAAAATCCTCTGGCTTTAGGACTGCTACCCCTTCTGCTTCTTTGGGCGCGTTGGGCCTCTGTTTCGAAACCCATGCCCTGGTTGGTTGGAGGGCTTGAACCCTTTTTGGATTTAGCTGGTGCGAGTCCAAAGGCCCCTTTAAGACCCCTATCTTTCTGGATTGCTCTCCTTGGTCTGATTTGCGGAATCGTGGCTCTTGCTCAACCCCTTCGCGAGACCCGGACTCCTGTTCTGATATGGGACGCTTCCTTTTCCCATAGTGGAGGTGGGACACCTGACCACATTGGCGCTCGACCCCTTTCTGATGCTGGACATGCCATGGATTGGAAACGGTATTCCGTTGGTCGTATCGAAGAAGCTAGTGGGGCCCCGGAACTACTCAGAGCCATTCGGGCACTCAAGGGTCGTCAAGCTGCGGTTCTCACAGACTTGCCCAAGCCGACGGGTTTGCCTCCATGGGTAGACTGGTTTGCCACGCCTCCCATCGAGAGGAACGTGGCCATCCTCAATATGCTTCCTCATCCCGATGGCGGTTGGGAACTGCATTGGCGCGCATGGGGCGATTATGAAGAGGTTGCCCTTTATGAAGGGAAAACATTAGCGCAAAAGCTGGCGGGCGCTCAGGGCATCCTATGGCTTGAGCAAGCCCATTCCGGTCAAACTTGGAGTTTGCGGACTTTGGAAGGAACATCATTTGTGGATCAACCGCTTTGGGATGATGTTTGGGAAACCAAGCTTCCCAGTTTTCAAATCCCAAGTGGAGCGCACCCAGCTTGGGAGGCGGCTTTTCATGCTTTAGTCCCACGAGCTCACGTTGAGCGAGGCCACTCGGCAACAGGCCGGCTGAGAAATGAAATCATTCAAGTTGCTTTTTCCAAGTCTCCCCTAGAAGAGGAGAGCGGGAAACTTGTTTTTGCCGAAGATATCTTTAGCAAATTGCCAGAGTTAGAAGCTCTTGCCCTTCTGAATAAAAAGGTCTACGAAAACCGTTCTTTCCTTCCGCCGGCACGACCTTTGGGAGAGTGTGGACCGACCCCTTTGCCAACCGACTGGAGTTCCGAACTATGGGGGAGTCCCTTGCGAGAAACTTGGGGGCGATTGCTCGCCGGCATGGGCCTGAGCCTTTACCTCCTGTCCCTCTTATTGAAAAAGTTTAAGGCATAAGGCCCGCACGGGATTCGCTCGGGTTGCGGCCAAAAAGGACAAGAACCGCAATCATGCATAAGCCACCCATTCCGAGAGAAAGAAGGGGAGGGATGCCAAAGAAAGAGGCAGGAACATAACCCACCAGAAGCGCAAGGGCTGCGCACACTAGGGCGTAGGGAGCCTGGGTGCGTACATGCTCAATATGCTCACAACGAGAAGCTGTTGAAGAAAGAATCGTTGTGTCCGAGATGGGCGAACAGTGGTCGCCGAAGATAGAGCCTTCTAGCACTGCGCCGACACAAAGCACCAACATTCCATGGCTTCCCATTTCGGTCATGTCGCCCATTCGATGCGCCAGCACGACAACATTTGGTTGAAGAATTGCCATGGTGGTCCAAGAAGAACCGGTTGCAAAGGCCACAAAGCAGGAAGTCAAAAAGAGAATAATAGGGAGCCAGGAAGGGTTCGTAAGTTGAGTAGAAATGGAAACCAAATAACCTGCTGTGTCCAAGCGAGTGCAAACTTCGCCGATGCACCATGCAAGAATCAGAATGGCAATTGCCGAACGAGCAACAGAGATACTTCCAATAATAGTCGTTTTAAAGACCTCGCTGACTCCAAGTTGCTTGCGAGTCAAGGAAAGAAAGGCCGCCATTCCCCATGCGGCCGCAGAGCCCAGAAAAATGGCTTTGGTGCTATCTGATTGGCTCAAAACCTCGCGGAGCCAAGGGAAGATCCCTGTTTTCTTGAGCTCGATGGCTTTTTCCACGGGGATGTTCGCTGCCCCCAAGGTATAGATTGCGTAGCCCGTCACCATGACAAGAGTCAAGATGGGTATAAGGCCATTCTCCCAGCGGGGTAAAGTCCAGGGGGCTCGTTCAATGTGGCCCCATTCGCCACCGGTGGCTTCTAGGCGTTTATCCATACCCAAACGCGCCCGTGATTCTGATCGGAGCATGGGACCGAAATCACGGCGCAAGAAGATGGTGAGGCCAACCATTGCCAGCGCTAATAGGCAATAGAAACGGTAGGGGATTGTTTCCAAGAAAATGGAATAACCCTGGGCTTCACTCATGCCAATAGTGGGAAGTTGAGGCGCAAAGGTGCTAATTTGGAAAGCCACCCATGTACTTAGGACTGCCACGCCTGCAATGGGAGCCGCCGTACTGTCCACAATGTAAGCGAGTTTGGCGCGACTGACATTCATTCGGTCAAACAAGGGTCCGCATGCATTGCCGACCACCATCGTGTTGGCATAGTCATCAAAGAAAATTCCAAATCCAAGGAAGTAGGCCATGGATTGAACGCTTTGGGAAGAGCGCGCCCACCGCATCATGGCTTGCACCATGCCTTCAATGGCACCCATTCGTGTGAGGAGGGCGACGGTGCCAGAAAGAAGAAGGGTGAAGCCTAATATGTAAGCATGAAAAGGGTCGAAAAGGATATCTTGAAACAGGATGTCCCAGAACAAAATGCCGAAGGCGTTCGTGAAGGCTTCCGACTCGGGAACAAGCAAAATGGCGCCAGCAAGGGCACCCACAAGTAGGGAGAGCCAAGTGTTTCGAAGCATGAACGCTAAAAGAATTGCCAATAAAGGTGGCAATAGGGAGGACTTTACGCCATAGGTCACTTCTGCGAGAGGCTCATCATTTTCATTTGAAATGATGAGTCGCGAATCGGATTCAGAGATATGGATATAGAGAACCCTTGTAGGGCCAGATTCTCGGCCCGGAACCACCGCCCGAATGGTTTGAAGGTCAGGAGTGAGGAGGCCGTTGTTAAAGGCGCCAAGGCTGCTTGCTACGGCATCAGCATGTTCTTGAGAAAATTGGAAATCTGGGTTCTCTACTTTGAGGATAATTGGACCAGGAGGACCTTTCTCAAAAGCATTCACCATAGCTTGCCGCAAAGCTAATCCTTGTTGGGCAGTAGAATCCGGCCGCAATAGGAGCAGGGGGAGGCATAGAAGGGCAAAAACGCCGGCAAAGAGGAGACGCGAACGCATGTGGGCTCACATCTTAGGCATTCGGTTCACCCGGGCCGCAGCGTTAATCTGGCGAGACATCGGATGGAACCCCTCCTTCTTCTTCTTGTTTGTATTCTCCTCCTTGGTTCCATGGGGACTGCGTGGTGGCAGTGGAGCCGCTCTCGTCGTTTCGAGGAGCGATTGGATGAGTTTTCCGCACTCACCTTGGTCCCCGACCGTCTTCAGGCTCTTTCCAGGTCCTTGGAAGATTTGGATCCACCCCAATTACGTGCAGAGTTAGACGCACTTCGCCGTGCTCTAGAGCGGATTGAAGATTTGGCAGCGGTTCCCCCAGGTGCGACTTCGAAGGTTGCGGGGGTTGAGCGAAGCCGCCAAGTGCGTGCCCTGGTTGGCCGCTATCTACGCGATGACGGCTGTCGCTCCGTCAACATCCTTGACCCCGAAGAAGAGTTGGAAGGCGATGAACTTGAGGTTCGAGTCGAGTGTCTTCGTGATGGCCTTCGTGTCTTGGGCACTGTCAAGGTAAGTGGCAATAATGTGGAGTCCACTGACCTGGATTCTTCCTACACGATGTTCCCCTGAAAATATGTCTGAATCATCCACCAAAGATGTCCGTATTGCTGACCTTGCCCAGTTGGGTGGGGAGCAAGTTCGCCTGCGCGGTTGGCTTTACAACAGCCGTGGTAAAGGCAAGATGCTGTTCCTCTTGTTACGTGACGGGAGCGGTATTTGCCAATGTATTGTGCGCTCCGATTTAGTTAGCGAACCTTGTTTTGAGAATGCAAAACGACTGACGCAAGAGTCTTCCGTTTTAATCACAGGAACAGTTCAGTTGGATGATCGCGCACCGGGTGGAGCGGAACTGGTCGCCGACTCTGTTGAGGTGCATCAAATTGCAGAGCCGTTCCCCATCGGAAAGAAAGAGCATGGGCCGGGCTTTTTGATGGATCATCGGCATCTTTGGTTGCGTTCCAAAAAACAGATGGCTCTTCTGCGCGTACGGCACCGGGTCCTGAAATCCTTTCGCGAATTTTTGGACGACCAGGGTTTCTTTTGTGTTGATTCGCCAATTTTTACCCCAAATGCCTGTGAGGGAACTTCTACCCTGTTTCAGACGGAGTATTTTGAGGACACCGCATATCTGACCCAATCGGGCCAGCTTTATGCGGAAGCTTCCGCAATGGCTTTGGGTAAGGTCTATTGCTTTGGCCCTACTTTCCGTGCAGAAAAGTCAAAGACGCGCCGACACTTGACTGAGTTTTGGATGTTGGAGCCTGAAATGGCCTGGGCCGACTTGACGGATGTCTGCGATTTGGCGGAAGGCATGATTCGCTACACCATTCGCCAGTTGCTGGAGCATGCTCAAGCAGATTTGGCGGATTTAGAACGTGATCCAGCAACCTTAGAGGCTTGGGATTGTGAATGGCCTCGTTTGCCTTACGACGATGCTGCCACCATGCTTTTGGAGTGGCAAAAAGAAGGGAAGTATGAGTCCGAGTTTAAACCTGGTGATGACTTGGGTGCACCCGATGAAACGGTTTTGGGCGAGCACTTTGGTTGTCCGGTCATGGTCACGCATTGGCCTAAAGAGGTGAAGGCGTTCTACATGAAGCGAGACCCTGACGATGAATCCAAGGTGTTGGGTGTGGACATCATTGCGCCTACTGCTGGTGAAATTGTGGGGGGTGCTGTTCGTGAAGAAGACCACGATGTGTTGTTAGGTCGAATTCACGACCATGACTTACCAGAAGAAGCCTTCCAGTGGTATTTGGATTTGCGCAAGTTCGGTTCGGTGCCGCATGGCGGCTTTGGGATTGGTCTGGAACGAACGGTTTCTTGGCTTGCAGGCGTTGAGCATGTTCGAGAATGCATTCCGTTCCCTCGGACTCTCCAGCGGATTTACCCCTAGGGATTCCAGGGCGGTATTTGACATACTATGATAAATGTCATAGTATTTGGAGATGGCAGATTCTGGGGGACTGACTCGGCGGCAGCGTGATGTTTTGGGCGCTGTAGGGGACTCGTTGCGAGCGCGTGGCATGCCGCCGACGCGAGCGGAATTGGGAGAATCCCTTGGTGTTAGTGCTCAGACTGCGGATTTTCATCTACGAGCACTGGCTCGAAAGGGACACTTGCGTTTGGGGCGGCAGGCGCGGGATTTAGAACTCTTGGGAGCGGAAGCTGCACCGAGTTTTCGTGCGGTCCCTTTGTTGGGACGTGTGGCGGCGGGTAACCCATTGAGCGCGATTGAGAATCTGGAAGATGTTCTACCCGTCCCCGAAGGTTCCGGCGCAGACTTTGCTTTACGTGTTCAAGGCGACTCCATGGTTGAGGCCGGAATTTTGGACGGAGACCGAGTGTTAGTCCAACAGCAAGATTTTGCCGCCAAAGGTGAGATTGTTGTAGCCCTGCTTGGCGAGGGCGATGCAATAGAAGCCACGGTGAAACGATATCTGCCTGCAAAAAACCGAGTCATCCTTCGCCCTGCCAATGCCATGCTAGAAGATCGCGTGGTGCGTCCTGGCGAGGCATTCTCGATTGCCGGTCGCGTAGTCGGCGTTATCCGGTTGTGGGGATAGCGCAATGAAAGCAAAACCATTTTTGAAGTATGCTCGGACAGGAGGTAAGGCCGCACAATTTACGGGTGGTAGCTTTGTAGACGATGATTCCTCGACAACGTTTTTCTTGAGCTTGCACCAGCCGAGAGCGGACTCTGAGGGTTTTCAAAATGGAGATTTATTAGCGGTGAGTTCGCGCCCCGATGCTGAGTCTGGCGACTTGGTTGTTTGGTGGACTGGAGCGTCGACGACTTTGGCCTTAGCACGGGTGCAAGAAGACCTTTCCTTAGCCGCTGTTGCTGGTTTTGCCTCGCCCGTTCTTGATTCTGAACCAGTGCCGCGCGTTCGAGGGGTTGTCGTGGGTCGCTTGCGACGAGCCGAAGGGGTTTCCTAAGACTATGACTCGTTTGCGTTCTGTCCTTCATGCGGACTTGGACGCTTTTTTCGTTGCGGTTGAGTGTGTTTTAAACCCGCGCCTGAAAGGACGCCCAGTTGTGGTTGGGGGCGCACCTGAAAAACGGGGTGTCGTTGCGGCCGCAAGTTATGAGGCGCGGTCTTTTGGTATTCATTCCGCCATGCCAATGGCACAAGCTTTTCGCTTATGCCCTGATTTGGTGCGCGTTTCCGGGAGCCATGCGATGTACTCAAGGGCTTCGCGAGCGGTCTTTGAAATTCTGGGGAACTTTACACCAATCGTGGAGAAGGTTTCCGTGGATGAGGCTTATTTAGATATGACGGGGACTAATCTTGTTGTGGGACGAACACTCGACGCTGCTGAGAAAATGCGACGAGAAGTTCGAGAGCGATTGCGTTTAGATTTGACTATTGGCTCATCTCAAAACCGCTTGGTTTCGAAAGTAGCCTCTGCTTTTGCCAAGCCCCAAGGCTTGTTTGATGTGCGGCCTGGACAAGAGGCTCGATTTTTAGCGCCCTTGCCGGTTAAAACACTTCCTGGTGTTGGTCCCGTCACGGAAGAAAAGCTTTTGGGTTTCAATCTCCCCACACTTGGCTCGCTTGCGAACACAGAAACCTGCTTTTTAAAGGAGAGGTTCGGTTCTTATGGAGCCTCTTTGCGGCGCCGTGCTCGCGGAGAAGATGAGACACCTGTTTTGCCACCATGGGAGCGCCCGCAGGAAAAAAGTATTGGCCACGAAGAAACTTTTCCAGAAGATACTGGAGATGACGACTTCTTGCACGCAAAACTTCAGGCTTTGCTTAGTGCGGCGACTCGGCGCCTGCGCAAGAGAGCTTTGCTCGCTAGGAAAGTGACCATCCGTTTGCGTTGGGCCGATTTCGTCACGGTTTCTCGAGACTTCACCTTGCCCCTTGCTACAGATCACGATGGTGAGCTTTTGAAACCTGCTTTGGAACTCCTGCACCGTATGCAAACTCGTCGCACTTTAGTCCGTCTGCTAGGAGTCCGCTTGAGTGGCCTTTGTCGGGGGTTTTGGCAGGGGAGTTTGCATGAGGTCCAAGGGAGTCCGGGCCGCTCTTTAGTGCAAGCTTTGGATTCCATTCGTGACCGCTACGGGGATTCTTCAGTCCAGACCGGCGAGGCGGTTCGTTTGCCCCCTCGGTAATGAGGCTACTTAATCGAATGTGCCCCCCCTCGTGGAATTAGAAGGCCTTTGTTTGCTCGGTCGCCTTTAGCGCCGCCAGATGGCGCGAATCACCGGCAAGCGAGCGGCACGCCATGCAGGTAAGAAGGAGAAAAGGAGGGCTGTAAGGAGAGTGGCCCCGACGAGCATGAACACAGAAAGAGGTTCGACAGAAATGGGAATCTCTTCAAATTTATAGACTTCAGCGGTAAAGAGGGGTTCTCCTCCAGAAAGCCAGGACTCCACAGTGCGTAGATTGTTCGTGAGCCAATAGCCAAGAAGAATGCCGAACAAAGAACCAAGCCCCGCCACAAGAAGACCCAAGAACATAAAGAAACTCACAATTCTATTTGGAGTAGCCCCAAGAGCCCCAAGGACACCGATGTCGCGCCGTTTTTCGGAAACAGTCAGAGTCAGCGTTGCAATCAGTTGATAGGCCGCCACTAAAACGACAAGGAAGAAAACCGTTTGAAGGATTCCCTTTTGACTTTCAACAGCTCGCAAAAAGTTACCCCCAGCATCGCGCCAAGTCGTGACTTGGCCGGAAAGGGACCGGTAAGACCAGCAGTTTTCAATGCCTCTAGGGCTTGGCTTGCAAGCTCATCAGGCTCAACTCCGGGCTTCCCCCGCAGGAGAATTTCGGACCATCCCAAACTGTGTTGGGTCAAGCCGGATAAGTCCTCTCGCGAAACGAGGGCGCGGTCCATGTCCATATCCCAGCGACCCGTCGTAAAAGTTGGTCCGGCTTGAAAGTCCCTGCTAGAAATGGTGGGTTTTCCAGAGGACCCTGTGCGAAAGGAAACAGCCTCGAGACGATCTCCAACTTTACAGGCCAATCTTTTTGAAGAGGCTTCGCCCAGGCGAATAGTTCCGAGAGGGATGTCATCCGTACCAATCAAGAGCATGCCCGTGAGGTCAGGAGAGCGAGGGTCGGCGTGAGTGGCGCTGCCGCTTCGACCAATCAAGCCAAACCAGTTCAGGCGAGGTTCGAATTGAGCGACCGAATTAAGAGGGCGGAGGGCATCAAGGAAGTCGTCCAGGGTCGCTGGGTTCTCAAACTGTTTTGGGAAGGGGTGGACGACGACATCGCCAGTGTGCTCACGGAGGGTGCGCTCTACTTCGACAAGGTATCCATTCACCACCGATTGGACAGTAAAAAGAACAGCAACTCCAAGGGCAATCGCAAGCGAGGACATTGCGAGGAGAGAACGACTCCGCGCATACTTCCAAGCTAAATGAAGAAGGCTCATTGGACTTGGAGTCGTCCTTCTTGAAGCAACCAGGACAAAGTGCAGCGTTGAGCGATGGCCTCGTTGTGCGTAGCCAAGAGAACAGCGGCATTGTTTTGTTCTGCCAGGTCTAGGAGCAAGTCCAAGACCTCTTCGCCGGTGCTTGCATCGAGGTTTCCGGTTGGCTCATCGGCAAGGAGTAGGGAGGGGCGACTCACTAGCGCTCGGGCGACAGCAACGCGTTGTTGTTCGCCACCAGAAAGTTGAGAGGGACGATGCTTGAGGCGATCAGAAAGGCCGACCTGTTCTAAAACCTCAAGAGCGCGCTTCTTCTCTTCGTTTCGGCGCGAGAACCAAGAAAGCCCTGTTGCCAATCGGCGAGGTATGAGTACATTTTCAAGTGCGCTCAACTCAGGAAGCAATTGGAATTGTTGGAAGACGAAACCAATGTGTTCCGCCCGCAAGCAGGCAAGTTGCCGCTGGCTGCGACCTTGGGTGGGTTTCCCGGCAATTTTGATGGAGCCTGAATCAGGGAAATCAAGAAGTCCAAGAAGATGAAGAAGAGTTGATTTACCAGAACCGGAGGCGCCTTGAAGAGAGGCTACTTGGCCAGGTTGGAGCTGAAGCTCAATCCCGCAGAGGACATCGAGCTCTGTGGGGCCGATGGCGAAGGAGCGGCAGAGTTCTTGGCATTCAATGGCGGGTGCTGCAGATTGCAAGGAGACTTCACTCATAGCGGAGGGCTTCGACGGGGGACAAGAGAAGAGCCCGCACAGAAGGAGCGAGCGTGAAGAGGCAACCCAGGGCGAAGGCGGCCCAGGCGAAGCCGCTGGCTTGTTCTGGAATCCACAAGGTGGGAAGACCAGAAATGACGTAAAGATCGGATTGGAACACTTCGATTCCAAGGTTGTTCATGATGCGTTCCAGGCGATCGCCTTGGGCTAACCATCGAGCGGCTCCGTAACCAAGCAGGCTTCCAACAGCGGAGCCAAGAGCACCCGTAGAAAAAAGAAGTGCACCTCGACGCAAAGGAGAACAACCCAGTGCGGAAAGGACGCCAAGGTCTCGCACCTTCTCTCGTACAAGAGCAGAAAGAGTTGCAAAAAGCCCGAATGCGGCTACGACCACAATGAAGAAGAGAACAAGAGCGGTGACCCGCCGTTCGTTATCAATGGCAGAAAGATAAGTGGAACGGCGCTCCTGCCATGTTTCGAGAGCGCCACCGTTTGGGCCACCTGGCTCAGGGAGTGCTGCGTTTTGGAGGGTACTTAGGATGGCGGCCTTGGCAGCGGTAGGAGATGTGTCGGGCTTAAGTTCAATGAGGAGTTCTGAAAAGTCGGGGCCACCCTCGCCGAGGAGATTCCAGCGAAGCCCTTGTTCTCCGAGGCGGTGAACATAAAGACGGTCCATTCCCATTTCGTAATCCGAAGGCCGGAAGGTGCCCACCACCGTAAACCGTGCATTGTGCGCCAAGAGTGGGGCATCGCCCACGGGCGGAAGGGGTGGCAATGCACCCAACTCAATCGTTTCCCCCAAACGGAATCCCAAGGCGCGGGCAAGGTTATCAGGAATCAGAACACCTGGACGAGCAAAGGGGTCATCCGAAGGGAGTTGAAAGGGATGCAAGGGGTCCTTCACGGGGAAAATCTGGGAAGTCTGTAGCGACTTTTTAAAGCCACCGGTTTTCAACTCCAGTTCTGGGTCAATGCCGACAACTTGCACGCCGTTGACGTCGGAGGAACTGGTGCGCGAGAGGAGAGATTCACCTCCCGTCAGCCCCATAATGGAATAGGCCATCAGGTGAGGGGATATTGCTCGAATGGGTCCCTCGGGCGTTTGTAGTTGAGTGAGGGCCTTTTGATAGTCCAGCCAACTCGTGGATCGTTCTGCGGAGGGTGAGTGAGCTGGAATGAGAAGAATATCCGCGAGAGGGCCTCGGGCATCCTCCCGGTCAATTTCGATGAGCCCGTTCATGACCGAGTTCACGGTCAATAGGGCGCACAGTCCAATCGCAACTCCTAAAACCGCAAGGACCTGGACAGGGCGGCGGAAGAGATAGGCGAGGGCGAGGCGGCTCAATCTTCGTCAGGGCGCATCAAGGGGAAGAGCAGGACATCGCGAATGGAATCGGACCCAAGGAGAATCATGACCAAACGGTCGATTCCGATCCCACACCCTCCGGCGGGGGGCATTCCGTAGGCTAAAGCACGTACGTAATCGTAGTCCACGGCGTTGGGAGCTTCTTCGTCTGAGTCTTGAACTTGACGCTCAAAATTTTCGAGCTGCTGTTCAGGATCGTTGAGTTCAGAAAATGCGTTGGCTAGTTCCATACCGCCCAAGAAGAATTCAAAGCGTTCTGCCCAAGTTGGATCTTCGGCGGATGGTTTGGCGAGAGGGCAAATGGCGGCAGGGTAGTGCGTGACGAAAACAGGGCCGCGAAGTTGAGGTTCAGCAAAGCGTTCGAAGAGATTGTTGACTGCTTTCCACCAAAAGTAGTCCCCTTCACCTGTGACTTCAATGCCCTCAGTTTTCAAACGCTCCACTAGCGCTTCGCGGTCGGTAGCTTCAATGCCGACGTGTTCCAAGAAGGCATCGGCATACCGAATGCGTTGGAATGGTGTCGCAAGATTGAAATTTTCTTCCCGGAAGTTCGCTTGTAGTGAACCATCTTCTTGCTCGCATCCGGCGGCCCGTGCGGCCTCGACAACGATTTGTTCTGTGCGGTCGGCCATGATGGAGAAATCCGCATACGCCTCATAGAACTCCAACATCGTGAACTCGGGGTTGTGTCGGTTCGAAATCCCTTCATTGCGGAAGACGCGCGCAAGTTCAAAAACACGCTCCAACCCGCCAACGAGCAACCGCTTGAGGTAAAGCTCCGGGGCAATCCGAAGGTAAAGCCCCATATCTAAAGTGTTGTGATGCGTGTGGAAGGGACGGGCATTGGCTCCGCCGTAAATGGGATGAAGAACTGGAGTTTCTACTTCGTTGTAGTTGTGTTGCGCCAGCGTATTGCGGATTGAGGAAAGAACGGCGGACCGCTTTAAGAAGTGGGGGCGAATGCCTTCATTCGCAAATAAATCTACATAACGCATGCGAGCGCGGAGTTCCACATCACTCATGCCATGCCATTTTGCCGGAGGATCCAAGAGTGCCTTGCAGAGAATCCGCATCCGTGTTCCGTAAACGGAGGCCTGACCCTTTTGGGTTTTCTTGAGTGTCCCGGTGACTTCGATGAAATCTCCCAAATTCAATTGCTTGAGAAGGGCAAAACTACCCTCTTCCACGAGTGCCTTTTCCATTACCGCTTGAATCCGGCCTGAAATGTCATCGAGGTCCAGGAAGGCGAGCTTCCCATATCCACGGCGGCCAAGGACTCGACCGCAAATCGTGACCACTTCTCCTTCCCGGGCATCAAAGGACTCCAAAACCTCACTGGCGAGCTCGCGCGCAGTGGGGGGGGCGGCTGGGTAGGGGTCCACACCAGCGGCTCGTAGGTCGGCCAACTTTTGGAGGCGGTCTTCGGGGTATTGGGTTGACATTTCCAGCAGGGTTTCCGACGGCAAAAAAAATCGCCCGGAGGTCAGATTCTAGACCTGCGGACGCTTGAATCGAAAGGAGATGGTGGAGCTAAGGGGATTTGAACCCCTGACCTCTACACTGCCAGTGTAGCGCTCTCCCAGCTGAGCTATAGCCCCACTCATTTCTCCAAAGATCTCCGGAATGAGCCTAGGGCCAAATCCGGGCGCAACAGTCTAGCGACGCGCGGATATTATTTCAGGTCATGGCACCCTACGAATTCGCTGAAATCGAAGCTCGCTGGCAAAAGCAGTGGGAGGAAGAACGGACATTTCGGACCCCTGGTCCGGGAGATTCAGATTTCGACTCCTCCAAGCCTAAGTACTACATTCTTGACATGTTCCCCTATCCCTCTGGAGCAGGTCTTCATGTCGGCCACCCAAAGGGCTATACCGCTACGGATATTCTGGCGCGCTATAAGCGACACCAGGGTTTTAACGTTCTTCATCCAATGGGTTGGGATGCTTTTGGCCTCCCGGCGGAGCAGTATGCGATTCAAACTGGCACTCACCCTGCTGTGACCACCGCCAAGAATGTGGACAACTATCGTGCGCAACTTCAAGCCTTGGGTCTTTCTTACGACTGGGAGCGCGAGATTAATACGACCGACCCGAATTATTATCGATGGACTCAGTGGATTTTTTCTAAGCTCTACGATCAAGGTTTAGCCTATCAGGCAGAAGTCCCTGTTTGGTGGTGCGAAAAGCTGGGCACAGTTCTTGCGAACGAAGAGGTCATCGATGGACGTTCGGAGCGGGGGGACCATCCTTGCGTGAAACGCCCCCTTCGTCAGTGGATGCTGAAAATCACAGCATACGCCGAACGCTTGCTAGAAGATTTGGAAGACTTGGATTGGCCTGATTCCGTCAAGGCAATGCAACGAGAATGGATTGGCCGTTCCGAGGGCGCTGAAATCAAGTTTGAGCTTGATCGTGGCGACGCCGGTATTTCTGTTTTTACGACTCGCCCCGACACCTTGTTTGGGGCTACATTTTGCATTCTTTCACCCGAGCATCCTCTGATAGACAGCATTTGTACAGAGGAAAGGAAGGAGGAAGTGAACGCCTATCGCCGAGGGGCTGCAGCCAAATCTGATCTTGAGCGCTCGGAACTACAAAAGGAGAAGACAGGAGTCTTTACCGGAGCCTATTGCGTAAACCCAGTTTTTGAACCGGGCGATCCTCTGAGAGAAATGCCAGTTTGGGTTGCTGACTATGTGCTGATGTCTTATGGAACTGGCGCCATTATGTGTGTTCCTGGCGGTGATGAACGAGATTATGAATTTGCCATCAAGTACAAGTTGCCTGTTGTGCCGGTGGTTGAACCCGAACCGCTTGCCCGTAATGCGCCTCATGTTGACCAGGCAGTTGACAATCTGCATTGCTTTGTCGACCCCACTGTGGTCGCTGAATGTTGGCCTGGTGAGGGGATCGCAGTTAATTCAGGGTTTTTGGATGGGCTGACCACCGAAGCAGCGAAAAAAAGGATGTTGGGTTGGCTCGAAGAGAATGGAATTGGTAGCGCTAAGGTCACTTATCGTCTGCGCGACTGGCTATTTAGTCGCCAACGCTATTGGGGAGAGCCATTCCCTTTGTTGCACCATGAAGAATCAGGAGCAACGCGGTTGGTTGAAGAGGGGGATTTGCCCGTCAGTCTTCCCGAGTTAGACGACTTCCGCCCCAACGAGAACGGAGACCCTCCATTGGCACGTGCAAAAGAATGGTGCGAGGTTGTCGATTCGGAGGGGCGTGTCTGGAAGAGGGAAACGAATTCGATGCCTCAGTGGGCAGGATCTTGTTGGTATTATCTCCGCTTTTGCGACCCAAATAATGATGAGGCTGCATGGAATGAGGCCGTCGAGAAATACTGGATGCCGGTAGACCTTTACGTCGGGGGCGCAGAGCACGCTGTTTTACATCTTCTATACGCCCGTTTTTGGCACAAGCTTCTCTTTGATTGTGGACTTGTGAGTACGAGTGAACCTTTTCAAAAGCTCGTGAATCAGGGAATGGTTCAAGCCTACGCCTACAAAGATGAACGAGGGGCTTTAATTCCTGCCGACCAAGTGGAGGCGAAAGGAGATAAATTCATTTATCAAGGCAGCGAGGTAGAACGGATTGTTGCAAAGATGTCGAAATCTTTGCGCAACGTCACCAATCCTGGAGATGTAATTCAGGAATATGGTGCGGACACGATGAGGCTTTATGAAGCTTTCATGGGGCCGATTACCGCGAGTGCCCCCTGGAACCCACGAGACCTTCCGGGCGCTCACCGTTTCCTTCAACGCGCTTGGCGATTGTTTGAACCCGAATTTTCTCAAGAGCCGAATGGCGAGATTGAGAAAGCTCTGCATGCGGCCATGAAAAAGACGACCCAAGATATTGAGCAAATGGCCAACAATACGGCGATTGCGGCTTTGATGGAATTTGTTAATTCGGCAACCAAGTCCAAAGCAACTCTGACACAGAGCCAGGGCGAGCGTTTTGCCCTTCTTCTTGAACCTTTTGCTCCCCATTTGGCTGAGGAAATGTGGAAAGTATGTGGGCATGCCGACTCTTGCGCATGGGTAGCTTGGCCAGAGTGGGAGGAATCTCTTTTAGTCTCCGAGACTATCGAAATACCTGTTCAGATTAATGGGAAACTACGAGGTCGGATAACCGTGGATGCAGATGCTCAGCCCGATACCCTTGAGGCAGCGGCAAAGGAAGCCATTGCCGACCTTTTGGCTGGAAAGACGATTAAGAAAGCGATTGTGGTCCCTGGAAGGATGGTCAACCTCGTTGTCGGCTGAGGTGCGACCTTTCCGGCCAGCAACTTCAATTTGTAAGAAATGCCATTTAGTTGTCAGGTGTGAGTAAAATTCGCCGTATGACCATTAATCACCTTCGTGAATGGATTCAAGTCTTGGATGAAGCCGGTGAGTTACATCGGATTTCGGCCGAGGTCGACCCCTATTTGGAAATTGCCGAAATAACGGACCGAGTTTCCAAAGAGGAGGGAGCTCCCAATAAGGCTCTTTTGTTTGAAAATGTGAAGGGCTCCGAACTTTCAGTTTTCATCAATGCTTTTGGGTCTCGTGAACGGATGGCCCTTTCTTTGGGGGGTGCACCGGAAGAACACGCTCAGCGCATTGAGGATTTATTGGAGCAATCTCCACCGGAAGGTTTGTTAGAAAAGTTAAAGATGCTTCCGAAGCTGGCGGAAGTAGGGAAATGGTTTCCGAAAAAAGTTTCGAGTGCACCCTGTCAGGAAGTTGTTTGGACTGACGATCAGGTTGATTTGAGTCGGCTACCTGTTCTGACCACATGGCCCGAAGACGCGGGCCCTTTCATTACCTTCCCTCTTTGCGTCACTCAGGACCCGGAGACCGGGAGAAGAAATCTAGGCACTTACCGTTTACAGGTTATGGGCCCTCGGGAGACTGGTTTTCATTCCCATCGCCACAAGGATGCCAGCCGCCACTTGAGCAAAGCTAAAGAACAGGGCAACCGCATTCCTGTTGCCGTTTGCATTGGTGCTGATCCAGCCACATGTTTTGCCAGCGTTGTGCCTGCACCCCCCGATATTGACGAACTATTGATTGCTGGTTTTCTTCGCAATAAACCCGTTCCTCTTGTAGCCTGCAAAAGGGTTCCCTTGGAAGTGCCTGCGACTGCGGAAATTGTTTTGGAAGGGTGGGTGGACCCCGAGAACTTGCGGCGCGAGGGACCATTTGGTGATCACACCGGGTTCTATTCTCTTGCAGACGACTACCCAGTTTTCGAGATTGAGTGCATGACCATGCGGCAAGATCCCGTATATCACACAACATTAGTCGGGCGCCCTCCTCAAGAGGATTGCTGGATGACTGAAGGCATTGAGCGCCTTCTACTGCCCGTATTGCGAAAGCAGTTCCCAGAAATATTAGATTACCGAATGCCTTTTGAAGGGGTTGCGCACAACTTGATGTATTTGAAAATTAAAAAGGCATACCCAGGTCATGCACGGAAGCTTATGAACGCTATTTGGGGACTTGGCCAAGCTATGTTCACCAAAGCGATTGTGGTCGTGGATGAAGATTGTGATATTCATGACGATTCTGAAGTTGCCTGGCGGGTTCTCAACAACATCGACCCTCAGCGAGACTTTGAATTTACTCTAGGTCCCATCGAAGTCTTAGACCATGCGAGTCGTGCCGCCTGTTATGGGTCCAAAGTTGGGATTGACGCCACCCGGAAAATGAAAGAAGAGGGTTTTGAGCGGGAATGGCCCGGCGCCATTTCGATGAGCCCAGAAATTAAAGATTCAATCCAGGAGAAGTGGTCTTCTTTTGGATTCGAGGCTTAGAATCTAGCTATGAAGGTCACCATCCCTCTCCTACTCTGCTTAGTCTCTTGCTCGGTCACTGAGAGTACGCATTCCGATTACTCTGCTGAAATTTTCAAACATACAAATTGGTTAGCCGACGACTCACTCGAGGGCCGTCGTGCAGGAACCCCCATGGCCGATAAGGCGGCTTCCTACCTTGCCGCTGAGTTGATGCTTGACGGTTTGGAGCCCGCTGGTGAGGGCGGTGGTTGGTATCAAGCCTTTCCCATTGCTTTGGCTTCTCGGGCCGGGAGCTGCTCCCTGAGCATAGATGGACAAACTCTGGAAGGAATTGGGACACTTGCCCTCTCTGCAGAAGGCGAGGTTTCGGCTCCACTAGCTTCGGCTGAATATGGAGTTGTTTTGGAGTCATACAACATCGACCACTTTGCAGATGTGGAGACTGAAGGGAAAATTGTTCTCCTCCGGCGTTATACAGAGTGGGGTCCCAATGCGGATAGCACGCTGACTCGCTTGGGGGCAATTCGGTCCAAGGTGCGGAATGCCCGGGCCGCTGGAGCGGTTGGCGTGATTCTGGGGACTCATCCCGATGATGTTGCCCAAGGTGGCGATGCCGTAATTCCATTCACTGCATCTCATGGCACTGGTGGAATTCCGATTGTGACGGTTTCCCCAGAAACGTTTGTTTTGTTGGAAACTCAGCTTGGGAAACAGGCCGTTCTTGCAGCAGAACTAGAAAAGCCGACAGCGGAAACACTCAATGTCCTCGCGATGGTTCCAGGAAAATCGGATTCCGTCATTTCTTTGGGGGCTCATTACGACCACTTAGGTTGGGGCGGTGAGGGTTCATTGGCGCCCGGTGTTCATGCCATCCACAATGGTGCCGATGACAATGCAAGCGGCTCTGCAGTTCTGTTGGAGATTGCGGAGGCCGTTGCGGAGGGCCCTCAACCTGAGCATACTTTGTTGTTCTGTTTTTGGGGAGCTGAGGAAGAAGGATTGATTGGCTCAAAGTACTGGGTAGAGAACCCAACAGTGGCCTTGGATAAGGTGCTCTGTAATATCAACCTTGACATGGTGGGTCGCCTGCAGTCCGGCGGAATTACGGTTGGCTCTCATAGCACGGCTTCCGCATTTAAGCCGGCCCTCGCCCACGCCGGCTCTATGAGTGCGGGGCTTTCGGAGGCTTCTCTTCAGCTTAATCTGACGGGAGAGGATTTGCCCGGCGGTGGCGGCTCTGACCACATGTCTTTCCACTCAGCCGAAATTCCAGCCCTCTTTTTCTTTTCTGGCTTGCACGCAGATTACCACAAGCCAAGCGATGACTCCGACAAATTGGATTACCCTCGTATGGGGACCCTAGTTTCTGCCACTCTTGCCTTAATTGATGGCCTGGAAGGGCAACCTGAGCAGGCATTTGATTGGGTAAAGCCTGCTCCTGTTGCGAGCCATGGCCGCGGGGGGCGTCAAGGCGCTGGTGGTGGAGTTTGGTTTGGGTCCATTCCTGATTACGCTGGCGAAGAAGGTGGCGGCTCGGGCATGAAGCTAGCAGGTACGGTTCCCGGCGGCCCTGCCGAAGCGGCAGGTTTCTTGAAAGACGATGTTCTGACTGCCATTAATGATTTCGCCATTCAGGACATCTACGATTTCATGGATTCTTTGCGCGAGTTCAAGGATGGAGAAACTGTTACCGTGCATTTTCGTAGAAATGGTGAGAATAAGACCCTTGAATTGACTTTCTTTCCGCGACCAAGCGGGGATTAGAAATCCCGCAAAAATGGCCTATGATGGAGGGCCATGACTCCTCTTCAACTCAGCCAAAATCGCCCCGAATCTGGGGAGCTTAGCCCTAGAACTATTCCGGCCTTTGAAGAATGTTGGCCTTCGTCTGAGAAGAGAAGTGCTTCAATTTCTCATGAGGGAATGGAACTTCAGGTTCCTTACCGAAGGGTTCACCTCAGCAATGGGGAGCATTTCGACTTGTACGACACAAGCGGGCCTCAGGGCTGTAATCCGAAGGATGGTTTGCCCAAACTTCGTGCGGATTGGGTCGCGAAAGCACCCCCACAGACGACTCAAATGAGCCAAGCCCGTGCGGGGATTATTACTCCGGAAATGACATTTGTGGCTGCGCGAGAAAAAGTCGATCCAGAATTCGTTCGTGCCGAAATTGCTACAGGCCGGGCAGTGATTCCCGCCAACCGTAATCATTTGGAATTGGAGCCTGTCATTTTGGGTAGAAACTTCCTCACGAAAATAAACTCGAATATCGGGAACTCGGCAACTCACTCTTCGATTCAAGAGGAGGTTGAAAAATTGCAATGGTCCGTCATGTGGGGCGCAGACACCGTGATGGACCTTTCCACTGGCGAGAATATTCACCAAACACGGGAATGGATTTTGCGCAACTCTTCCGTGCCTATTGGAACAGTTCCCATTTACCAGGCCCTCGAAAAAGTGGACGGGGACCCGGTGAAGCTTAATCTGGAGATGTTTATTGAAACCCTGATTGAGCAAGCTGAGCAGGGCGTGGACTACTTCACCATTCATGCTGGTGTTTTGCTCCACCATATTCCAATGACAGTAGATCGCCTGACTGGAATAGTTTCCCGTGGTGGAAGCATCATGGCAAAGTGGTGTTTGGCTCACCATAAAGAGAACTTTCTCTACACCGGGTTTGAAGAAATTTGCAAGGTGATGAAGGAGTATGACATCACTTTCAGTTTGGGTGACGGCCTACGTCCGGGATCCTTGCATGACGCAAATGATGAAGCTCAATTTGGTGAACTCAAGGCACTTGGTGAGCTGACTAAGATTGCGTGGGAGAATGATGTTCAAACCATGATTGAAGGTCCTGGTCATGTTCCCCTTCATCTCGTGAAAGAAAATATGGATCGCGAACTTCAGGATTGCTTTGAGGCTCCCTTCTATACATTGGGCCCTATTGTGACCGATGTTGCGCCCGGTTACGACCACATTACTTCTGCGATTGGTGCCGCAACGATTGGTTGGCACGGTACTGCCATGCTTTGTTATGTGACTCCAAAAGAGCATCTCGGCCTTCCAGACCGAGAGGACGTCAAGCAAGGCGTGATTGCCTATCGAATTGCTGCTCACGCGGCTGATGTCGCCAAAGGCGTACCCGGCGCTCGGGATTGGGATGACGCCCTTTCCAAAGCTCGTTTTGAATTTCGTTGGGAAGACCAGTTCAATTTGTCAATGGATCCGGTAACTGCTCGCGCGTATCACGACCAGACTCTTCCCTCAGAAGGCGCCAAAGTGGCGCATTTTTGTTCCATGTGCGGGCCTAAATTTTGCTCTATGAAAATCACCGAGGAGGTTCGGGAAGCGATGAAAGATAAGTCGAATGAGTTTTCTAGTGTCGGTGGAGAAATTTACAGCTAATGACTGTTGAGATTAATATTGCCTACGAAGGTTCACTGCGTTGCCATGCAACCCATGCTCCGAGTGGAGGAACCCTCCAGACTGATGCCCCTCTTGATAATTGTGGAAAAGGGGAAACCTTCTCGCCCACAGATTTAGTGGCGACTGCGTTAGGTTCCTGCATGCTGACCATCATGGGAATCGTTGCGGAAAGGCATGCCATCGACCTCTCGGAGGTTGAAGTCCGCGTTGAGAAGCACATGAGTACTGATGCTGTTCGACGCATTGTCCAGCTTCCGGTTTGGATAACTGGCCCTTCTTGCCTCAGCGAGAAGGAGCGAAAACTCCTAGAGACTGCTGCATTGAGTTGCCCTGTCCACAAAAGCTTGGGCGACTCGATTGACCGTTCGGTGTCTTTTAGTTGGTCAAAGAGCCGGAAGGCGCACTAGTTAATCCAGTCTGCAATGAAGAGGTTTGTGTCCCTCGGGCTATTGTTAGCCCGATTGCTAGCGAATATCAGTCTTCGTCCATCATGACTAAACATGGGGAAGCCGTCGAAAGTAGGGTTTGTTGTTACCCGTTCGTTGCCGGTTCCATCTTGATTAATGATAAAAATGTCAAAGTCTCGGCCGCTTTCTGATGCCTGGTTCGTGCAGTAGACAATGCGCTTATTGTCTGGATGAAAGTAGGGCGCAAAGTTGGCAGCAGTATTGTCAGTGACTTGAACTTTATGGTCACCGTCTAAGTCCATAATCATGATTTGGAGCGCCATTGGCTCAATGACATCCTGATTCAGAAGGTTGAGGTAACGATTCCGCTCTTTTTCCGTCTTCGGGTGAAAAGCACGATAAACAATACGTTTCCCGTCTGGAGAAAAGAAGGGGCCTCCATCGTAGCCAAGAGCGTTAGTGAGTCGTTTGACACCAGAGCCATCCAGATTCATGGTGTAAACATCTAAATCTCCTTTTCGGGTTGAGGTGAAAGCAATCTTGTTGCCTTGTGGACTTACGACGGCTTCAGCGTCATAGCCAGGGGAGTGGGTGAGGGCAGTGAGTTCTCGGGTTTTGAGATTCCGAACGAAGATGTCGAACTGCGGGTAGATTTTCCAAACATAACCCATGGAATAGTCTGGCGGCGGCATACAGTCCGGACCCGCAGCATGTGTGCTTGCAAAGACAACGCCTTCATCATCAGGCATGAAGTAAGCGCAAGTTGTACGACCTGTTCCGGTGCTCACAAGTTCGCGGCTACCAGTCAAGAGGTCCAGGGTATAGATTTGGTCACAGTTAGCGCCAGGAACGGTTGCTTGGTAGCTGATGCGGTCGCCGAGCCAGCTGAAATAACCCTCAGCGTTTTCACCATCGGTTGTTAAGCGACGAATCGAGCCAAAATGCTTTTCACCGGCAAAGCGAAGGGATTCACGCTTAGGAAGTCCGATCTCTTGGTGGGCAGGCAAAGGCTCCTGCTGAGGGGGAGTAGCATGGGCTTCCTGAGGGATGGACGCAAGGATGAGGCTAGTGAGGATCATGGACTTTGACTAGGTTTTTTGGCGAGGGGGAACAGGGTCGTAGCCACCTCGACAGAAGGGATTGCACCGTAGCACTCTCCAACATGCAAGAAGGAGGCCTAAGAAAGCCCCGCGTTTTTCGACCGCTTCAAGGGCGTAGTGAGAACAGCTCGGCTCAAAACGGCATTTTCCACTTCCAAGGAGTGGGCTTAAGAGCTTTTGGTAAGCTCGAAAAAGCCATAGAAGAAGGGCCTTCATTGCGCTAATTTTTTCGCCAATTTTGGGATGAGGGAGAGCCACTCAGATTCGACCTCTGTAAAGGAGAGCCTTTTGCCCCTTTGAAGTGGAATCACAATCAAGTCCCAAGAAGGTAAATCCTTGCGAATATGGCGGAAAACCTCGCGAAGAATCCGCTTAGCGCGGTTACGGAAAACTGCTGATGGACTGTACTTACGGCCGACGGATAAGCCCAGCCTCGCTCCAGAGGGTTGGTCGTTTGGGGTGGCGACGATTAGAATATGGTTTCCCCGTGCGCGGACGCCTTGCCCATAAATGAGGGCAAAGTCCGCCCGACTCCGAACACGATGCGCCCGACGGAAGAAGAGACCTTTCTTCTCCCGAGCTTTGACCGGTTTTGATTCGGAGCTTTCCTTCATCCTCTTCCTACAAGGATACTTTCTCCCATGACCACTGCAGAAACAACCGCCGGAATTGCCCCCGAAAACGTACACGCCACCTTGAAGAATTGGATTCTTGTGGATGGCTATCCCTTGGTTTGCGATTTGGCAGCTTCGAAAGGTGCACAGTTGGTGGATTCTAGGAGCGGCAAGACGTACCTCGATTTCTTTGGCTGCTTTGGTTCGAAACCGATTGGCTGGAACCCAGACTGCCTCCAGGACCCTGCTTTCTTGGAGTACGCACGAACATCGGTTATTAACCGCCCTGCAAATTCCGACCTTTACACCTCGGAAATGGCCACCTTTGTGAAGAGCTTTGGAGAGAATCTAGCCCCCAAAGGGTTCAAGCATTCGTTTTTCATTGATGGGGGAGCCCTCGCCGTGGAGAACGCACTCAAAGTTGCTTTTGATTGGAAAGTTCGTCGAAACCGTTCGAAGGGAGTGGACTCAGATGTTGGGACTAAAGCTCTTCATTTTCGTCACGCGTTCCATGGTCGGTCGGGCTACACGATGTCTCTGACCAATACGGATCCAAATAAAGTTAATTACTTCCCGAAGTTTGATTGGCCTCGAGTGGATTCACCGGCCTTGACCTTTCCGTTAACGGAAGAAAATTTGGCGGCGGTTCGCGAAGGCGAGGAAGAGTCCTTGAAGCAGATTGACTCTGCGTTTGACCAGCATGGGGACAATATTGCTTGCATCATTATTGAGCCCATTCAGGCTGAAGGTGGAGATCGACACTTTCGCCCTGAATTCATGCAAGCGCTACAAGCTCGTTGCGAACGCCATGATTGCCTTTTTATTGTGGATGAAGTGCAAACCGGCTTCTGGGCAAGTGGAAAAACTTGGTGCCATGAGCATCACAACGTTCAGCCTGACATCATTGTTTTTGGCAAGAAATCACAACAGTGTGGCATTCTTTGTGGCGAGAAAATCGACCTTGTGCCAGACAATGTGTTTGAAATGTCGAGCCGCATTAACTCAACCTGGGGCGGCAACTTGGTGGATATGATTCGGTCCACCCATATCATTCAAGAAGTCGTTGCAAAGGACTTAGGCGGAAACGCTACTAATCGTGGCCAGCAATGGCTGGATGGAATGAACAAACTTGCGGCCTCTCACGATGGGTTTGTCTCTAATGTCCGCGGGGTTGGGCTTATTATGGGTTTTGATTTGCCAAACTCTGATGCCCGTGACGCGTGCCTATCTGGAATGATGGAAGCGGGGCTTATGGGCCTCTCTTGTGGCACCCAGACCGTTCGCTTCAGGCCACATCTAGCTATTAGTGGTGAGGATGTGGAACTCTGCCTTGAAAAGACAGCGGTTGCCCTACAAGGAATCGCATAGAGGACTTCCTTTAAGGATTGAGCAAGGCAGGCGGATTGGGTTGAATGTCTGCCCAAATCGCTGGAAGGGAGTTTGAGGAAAGCCCCTCTCGGAGAGCTTGGAGGGCTTCTCTCGTTTGGCGGACGTCGCAATCTATTGAAGCCCTTGAAAGGTAATCTTCGATTCTCTGACGGTCGTCGGCCTTGCTGGCGGCTAACTTCACAGCTCTTTCAAGAGCCTTCCATGCCTTCCTCGCTTTTCGGAAGGAGGGAGATTTTTGAAGAGCCTTCAAGCGGGCTGCGCAAAGTGCTCCCGTGGCCGTTCCCGGGAATTCAGTAGCACCAAAGTGCAAGAAAAACTCCGCAGTCATGGGGTATCCTTCTTCCTGCATGGTTTGGGCTTGTTGAGGCAGTGTGGCGCCTAAGGCTTCAATTTCATTTCGAATCCTACGTGCCTCAAAGATTTCTGGGATGTCTTTAGCGTCCAGGTCCGCAAGTTCTGAAATTGCAAGTAGTGTCTCCTTGAGTTTTCCTTGGGCGAGTAGCTGATGAGCTATTGGAATTTGAGGTGCCAATCGTTGAAGGTCTTCCAGGGAACATGCTTCTGCAAGGTCTTCGATTGCCGTATCCAAATAAGTTTCAGAATCACCTTCCTTCCAGCCTGCGCCATGGGTTAAGCCTGGGTCTCCCTCCCAAACCACCTTTCCACCAGGACCAAGAAGGAGTATGCGGGGGAGGCCAAAACCGCCGACCCCGAGGTTGTAGCGTGGGTAGTTGATGAAACTGATGTCCATGGCAACAGGAAGCCCAGGCATTGGATGCTTTTGGAGCCAATCCTTGGTTTCTTGTGGGGAGTGCTGTCCACTAGACACAACAATAAAGTGAAAATCAAGTGGGGCCCACTGTTCCCAAAGATGAGAATAGAAGGCGGCCGAAGGAATGACTTTGTCCTGGTAGGGTGCCCAAAAAATTAAAGCTGCGGGGCGGCCAAGAAAATCAGCTAAGTGAACGGGGTCCCCTTGAACCCAATGGAGGCCGTTGAGAGCGGGAGGTGCCATCCCCTGAAAGCTACCCGGAGCACGGCTGGTGGCATTGCTCGCAAGGCTTTCCATGGCAAGCTTTCGGGCGACTTCGCCGGAGGGGTCGCGCGGGTTATGTGAGAGCATGCGAATATTTTGGAAAAAGGCTTGGCCACTTCCAGCCAACAAACCAAATCCTCCTCGAACGCTTTGGCGGTTAGGCATTTCGAGTGAGCGTAGGAAGTTTCCGTTTAGGTAGACATCCAGGATTTTGCCAACGACATCAATTCGGAGCTTATTCCATACCTTGTTTAGTTGCACCGTTCGATGATCTCGAACCTTCCACATCCCTCCTTGTTGAGTGCTGATGTCTAAATAACCCTTTGGATGGAGAAGGACTGCATGGCCATTGTTTTTGTCCTTTCGGCCAAAGCAAAGGCCAGCGAGTTTGGAGTCTTTGCCAAACTGGACTTCAGCTTCCAATGAGAAGTCGGCGTCAAAGGTTACATCGCAGACGAGTTCTTGAGTCCTGAATTCTCGTTCCGAAAGGTCGCTACTTTCTTTGGTCTCGATTCGGGATTCGATTTGAGCTCCGTAAGCTCTATAAGCTTCCGAGCCCGCCCATCCCTGTAGATTATGTTCGTTATAAATTAGTTTCCAATTTTGGAGAGTTTTTCCAGTACTTTCTGCAACTTCCAAATAAAATTCTCGTGCTTCCGAGGAGCCGAAACTGGATGCCAGGCGCTTGGAGATTTCCAGGGCCATAAGCGGGAAACCACGATCGAAGTAAGAATGGGCTAAGTTCATGCCCCGTTCTTGAATATCTTTTTGTAGCTTTTGATGCTTGCGATGCAGTGGGTCCAGCTCGAGAACCTTTTTCATCGCAATGGGATAGTTCTCATTGGACTCTGTAATACCTCTCAATTCACATTCGCGAGCGAACTCTAGATAGAGGGCAAGCGCGCGGTCTAATTTTTTTAGATCTTCTAGGAGAGATGCTAGCTTCCAAATGACTTCAGGGTTTTCAGATTCATGGAGATAGGCTTCCTCAAAGAACTCTAAAGCAAGCTGAGTGTTTTCTCTCTCTAAGGCAAGTTCGCCATACTCAATGTTGGATTTCCCCGACGGTTTCTTGCCCATTTGGATATCTTGAAGTTGAAGAATCCATTCCTTCCAGATTTTATTGAGAGCCTTAATGTCTTGGACTGGGGACAGAGGGGAGTTATTAAGGACGACTTCCTCGAAATGTTGAACCGGATCTGCCCGTCCTGCAGCTCCGGAAAGGTAATAATCGTGAAGAGACTTTCGATAAACGGTTTCACCCGTTTCAGGGTTACGGTAGTTGTATAGGAAATAAACCACGCCCCAGGTGGGGGCATACCAAGGAGGTCCCCATTGGTAATCATTCTCCACAATGATTCGAAAGGTGGGAGCCTCGTCTGGAGCCGTCCAATTGCCTTCTTGATCTGGTGACGCATCCCTTCCCTTCTCCATCCAGCCGTTTTTCATTCGGGAAGCTAAGGGGAAAAGTCGATGGGAGGCCACTTGGTTCCATTTGACCGATCCGTTGGAAAGGATGGTCGTTCCTTCGAAAAAGGAAGCATATGCCTCGTTGAGCCACCCAGGGACTCCTCCCTTTCCCGTAAGCGACACAAATTGGTGGGCGGCCTCATGGAAAAGAGTGCCATACATACCAAGAATAGTTTCTTTTCCGGTTTTTCCACCAACAAAAGTTTGAACACTGGAGCCATTGAAGAAGCCACCTGTCCAGTCATTTTCTGGGAGCCCATTTTTTTCTAGGTACTCTTCTCTGTCTTTGTAAATCAAAACAGAAATCTTTGGAGTAGGGTCACCGTCTTCTTTGTAATGAAAGAATTTTCGGTACGCCTTATTCATTTGCTCCATGGCAATCGGCGCTGTTTTGAAAACTAGGAAGCCCGCATCCGTTTTATAGCGATAATTCTCAGTGTCTGACTCGAAGGCAGTTTTCCATGTGGAATGCTTGGCCTCCAAATCTGCAATGGTTTCGGCGTCCATGCTTTCGGAAGGATCGTCCGCGCCGGCCAGCACATCTTCAACCGCAACATCAGCTCCTCCTGTCCTTTGGATTTCCTTTATGCTGTCTTTTGCCTCCGTGCAAAAAACATCAGCAAGCAGAGTCTCTCGATAAAGCTCGATTGCGGAATGAAGTCGACCCTTTTTTTCATGTTGCTTGCCAAGGTTGAGTAAACCGTCGACATAATCATCAGAAAGCTCCAATAAATTCTTGGCTTCCGAGTCCAGTTCGAGCAGGTTTTTGAGAATATCCCTTCGCTTCGATTTGTAGGCTCTTTTAATACTTGGAGTTTTGGTGACATCTAGCCATCTGTGGAGAGCGTACACAGTAGTATCAGTATCACCCTGCATTGTTGCAATGTCCGCAAGCATTAAGAGGGCACCCAAATGGGATGCGTCCATTTCAAGGGCGCGCTCAACACTTTCCCGCGCAGGAGGCAGTTTGCCCTCTTCAAGGAAACGGTCCGCGTTTGCTAAATACTTTTCAATAAAACCAGGGTCCCCGCCGCCAAAGAGGCCGAAGAGTAGCAAGAGGAAAGCAGACAGGTTTGAAGTGGACATTTTTAACCTAGCTTACTGCGGCGGCGGAGTTGTCCGCAGGCAGCTTCAGCAGAGGCCCCAAGGCTCTTTCGTAGGGTGGCACTTAAGGACTGCGTTTTGAGAACATTTAAAAAGTCCCCACAGACGGAATCCGGTGGTCGCGAAAAGCCAAGTCCGTCCACTGGATTATAAGGGATGAGGTTAATGTGGCATCGCTTGTCCCTCAACAAATCAGCTAAATCATGTGCCGATTGAGTGGAATCATTGACGCCCGAAAGAAGGACATATTCAATAGTGTATTCTCTGCCATTTTTGGCGAAGAGTTGTTCCATTTCTTCAAGAGTTTCGCGGATACTTCGTTTTGGAAGACCAGGAATAAGTTCATGGCGTAGTTCCTCCGAGGCGGAGTGGAGTGAAAGCGCAATGTTGATGTTGTGTTGCCAGTTTGCCAATGCGGGGATGGTATTTATTGGGGCAACAGTTGAGAGAGTGACTCTCCGCGCGCCAAGGTCCATACCCTCAAAGTCAAGAAGGCTTTCTAACGCATTTAATGTGGGTTCAAGGTTGAAGCCCGGGTCGCCCATTCCCATTACGACCAGACGGTGAAAATCTCCCATCTCTTGTCGAAGCCAGAGAACTTGTTCGAGGATTTCGGCACGAGTCAGATTTCGTTCAAGACCATCAGTGCCACTGGCGCAAAATTGACAACGCACGGGGCATCCGACTTGAGTGCCGATGCAGATTGTTTGTCCCTGTGTGCCGGGCATGCCTACGGCTTCCGTGGATGCGCCATCAGGGTATCGCAAAAGAAGTTTAGTCGCCCCATCTGGCGAGTCGTATCTTCGCTCAAGCTGAGATAGGAGGAGAGGGCTAGATTGGGAGAGTTCGTTTCTAAGCTGTTCAGGAAGGTCGGTCATGGCCTCCCAAGAAGAGACCCCTTTCTTGAAGACCCACTTTGCGGCAATCTTTCCCTGGAAAGGCTGTGCGCCCAAGCTTTGAAATAAGGTTGGCCACTCCTTTGGGTGGCTTTCAAGAAAAGGAATACGAGGAGGAGGGCTCATGCAAGCCCTGAGACGACTTCAAATATTTCTTGGGCCCATTGGACAGCAAGGGTTTCGTCGGGGGGATTGCAGCCGCCAACACCCTGATGGCCGCCTCCCTCATATTTTTCCATAAGGTGCCCTAGGTGGGGGCCACCCGAAGGGCGGTTCCATGGGTTACTGGCCGCAGTGATATGAACTCCGGCTCGAGTAGGAAGAATCGTGATTGCATATTCGAGCTCTGGATAAAGATAGAAAGGTGAGAATCGTTCTCTTCGAATTTTTTTTGAACGCAGGTCTGCCAAGATTGCAGTGGGCGTCCGGTCCACGACATTTGGTGGGAAGTTTTCAAGGGCGTTATCTCTGTTTCGCTCAGCTCGTTTCGCGCATTTCGATACGAGTGGGTCGAGGGAAATTTCTAACAAGGTTTGATCCCGCATTTGGCCGACTAATCGATCGTGATAGGAGTAATCGGGGGCGCAAGTCAGAGAGCGTGAGATTTGAAGGGCGGGCTCCTGCCCGAATAAAACCTCTTCCGCACTCTTGAAACTGGCGGAGTCAATGACATTAGACCAATGGGCAAGTTCTTGAAAAGAATCGCCTCCTTGCCAGTTCCAGTGTTCCTTCGCATGGCGCAAAATGATGGGAGGACATGAAGGAGACTCAGGGTCAAAGGAGGCGACTGAAGAGTTCTCAAATCGCTTAGCTTGCCCTTCCTGAAGAAAAGTGGTTGGGTGGTGGTCGAACCAATACTCCGCACGAGGGTGGAAATGGAAATCCACAATGGCAAACCGCTCCCCAGAAGCGAAAGAGTCCCAATTTAAGCGGTTGTCAAAGTTGACACCTTGCCAAAGCACTTCTTTTTCAAGTTTCGATTCGACAAGTGCTTTTGCCAGAATTGCTGCCGAAGCCATTCCGTCGAAATCTCGGTGATAGTAGATTTTTAGCAAGGTCATTCTTGAGGCAAAGGATGAATTCCATAAATGTATTTACGGAAGAAGGGGAGTAAGTCCAGCTTGTCCATTTCTTCTAAGGCCAACCGCAGGTCCTCAGAAGTCCACCAACCGCCTTCCCTCAAGGCTGCATTGAGGCATGCATCTAGACGGTCCTCACCAACTAATTCGGACAGATGGACCCAAACAAGGGCGCCGCGGCTGAGAAGTCGCTGCGGGCCCAATAAATCTTCACGAAGCATGAGGCTGAGAGGAGTTCGCACGGGTGGCAAGTTGGCTTCCCGTTTTTTCCAATTGAGGAGCATGTTTGCCGCTTCTTTGCTGTGACCCTGGATTCTTAAAAGACGCCAGGCGGAATATTCGGCCAATGAAATTTCCAAAAATGGGGCAGCCGTGCCTTTTCCGCGAAGAAGGAGGCCAAACTTCCTCGTTGAAATAAGCTCAGCCAGACCCTCGCGTCGAGTGCCGGATCCGTAAGCCGCATCTAATGGGGATTGAAGCCACTCTTTCTTTTCGTCCAAAATGGCCAAGCCCGGCAACATGCGGTCGCCCGCACCTGGGAAGGTGGCTAGTGACCATGGGTCCACGTTGCCCGGTAGCCAGTCGAGCATGGTTCCTTCGAGGTCGACTAAAAATTGAAGAGGTGCTCTGTATTCTCTGCTTCGAGAACCGCTTCTCAGCCACATGGGGTAGGGGCCTTCATTGTGCTTCCGATATTGACCTACAAGGGCGAAAGGCCATGCTCTGCCAGATGAGATAGAGGGGAACGAAATTTTCCTCGCTCCGCTAGAACCGAGCACTTTATTGGTGATGGGAGCGCACCAAGAAAGGGCGTGGTCAAAAGCAGGGATTGCCAGGGACAATGTCCAGGAGGGGGCCAGGACTTGGTCGGAGTTGATATCTTGAAGAAGAGGAACGGCGAGCCAGGTGGAGTCTAGTAAGCCAATGGTGTGACCTGATAGAGAAATCCCCATACTTGCAGCGAGTTCCGGGTCATCACCAAACTCCAAGGCATATTCCAAGTGATGTTTGCCCTCTATTGCTGTGGTTTTCTTGGACTCTTGTGCGGGAATCCACCATTGAATGGATTGAAGTGTGCCGAGTTCGGCTGAGGGTTGAAAGTCCAGCTTGATATGCAGAGTGCCCGGTTGGAGGTGAGTGCTTAATTGGAGGTCATAATGCCCCAAGGAAAAGAGGGGGGCAGGATTCGAGCCGAGACCTCGATCAAAATCTTCTTGCTGAGGGGGCTTAGGCCGCCATGAGAAGGGAGGTTGAAAGCTCGACAGGGCTTTCCGGGCGGGCTCCATGTCATGTTGAGGACCCTCCCAAGAGACTAGGGTGAGATGGTCTGCTTGTACGAGGACGCGTTCTATTACGGCCATCTCGGAACCATTCCTACTGTATTGGATGTCCGTACCTGCGGCTTGGTCTCCGGCCCAAGGGCCAATCCATGGTGTGATTTGGTACTTCACCCCATCGAGGAAAGGCGTCCAAATCCGGGCGCGGTGGTCTTGGGCGACTGCCGCACTCGTGGCACCCGCATTCGCTAGTAAATAATGAACTGCAGTGAAGCGAGCGTTGCCGCTGGGATGGAGGGCGACCCAAGTCGGAGTGTCGCCATCATCTTTCAGGAAGGGGACGTAGTCCCCTGGAAGCTCCATCTTGAAGGGGAGTTCGTCTGTACTTTGCGGGGAAAGTGCGAGGGCGAGAGCGGCAAGCAGCATGGGGTAGGAGGCCGGAGAGCTTCAAATCTTAGCCTCAGAGTTGCTTGCGGAAACGGTTTTTGGCTGAGCTAAGCGGATTCCCGCTTGGGTTCTGGCAGGTTCTCTAGAAGTACCGCAGCGTTCCCGGATCGAATCATTTCCCCAGTTACCACAAAGCGTCCTGGCTCTGCATGGTCCGGAAGGTTGTACATCAAGTCGTGGAGGACGGATTCCAAAATCGACCGAAGCGAACGCACGCCAGTTTTCCGGTCGAAAGCCAATTGCGCAATGGTCACTAAGGCTTCCTCCGTGAAGGCAAGCTCGTGGTTTTCCATAGCGAAATAAGCTTGATATTGCTTGACCAGGGCGTTGCGAGGTTCGACAAGAATATGAGTGAGATCCTCAACGTCTAGTTCGTGAAGATTCACAAAGACCGGCAGTCGTCCCACAAATTCTGGAATCAAGCCAAACTCGATTAAATCCTTAGTTTGCAAGTGAGGCATAAGCTTCTCGCGGTCAGTGAGATCCATGGCCTTGTGCTCAACCTGTTCTTCTTCCGAGCCGTGGAATCCAATATTGCCCATTCCAATTCGGCGGCCAATTAATTCTTCAATGCCAGAGAAGGTGCCGCCACAGATAAAAAGGATGCCCGAAGTATCCATTTGGATGCAGGACTGCTCGGGATGCTTGCGCCCTCCTTGGGGCGGAACATTGGCGACGGAGCCCTCTAGAATTTTAAGAAGGGCCTGCTGAACGCCTTCCCCGCTCACATCTCGTGTGATGCTGACGTTTTGGGTTGTGCGGGCAATTTTGTCAATCTCATCGATATAAATGATGCCTCTTTGAGCTTTTTCAAGATCGAAGTCACAGGAATGAAGCAGTTTCAAAAGGATGTTTTCGACATCTTCGCCAACATAACCGGCCTCAGTAAGAGTGGTGGCGTCCGCAATAGCAAAGGGGACATCCAAAATGCGAGCAAGTGTGCGGGCCAGAAGGGTTTTCCCGGAGCCCGTCGGACCAACCAAAAGCACATTGGACTTTTCTAAATCGACCTCAGCGAGGGCTGGATGGCTCGAATCTTCTTGGAGCGCACGAATTCGTTTGTAATGGTTGTAAACCGCAACGGCTAGCACCTTTTTGGCGTCATCTTGGCCGTAAACAAACTCGTTGAGACGGGCAACGAGGTCCCTAGGAGGTAGACATGTTCCGAATTCTTCGGTGGAGGTGGGCTCCGTATGTTGGACACGCCGGTCTTCCTCATGAAGAATGGAATTGCAAATGTCGACACATTCGTTGCAAATATAAATACCAGGAGGGCCAGCAATGAGAGATTGCACTTGGGCACGCACCTTTTCGCAAAAGGTACACCGCTCGGCACCGCCTCGTTCCGTAGTTCTAGACATCACCTAATCCTACCACAGGAAGGAAATCTAGAGCAGAAAGCTTTCAAAGTCTCCCAGAGGAGATTTAGTTGCCAATGACTTGGTCAACCAGGCCAAAGTCCACAGCTTCAGAGGCAGAGAGGAAATTGTCTCGATCCGTGGCTTTTTCAACCTGCTTCACAGTTTTGCCAGAGTGCTTGGCGAGGATTCCGTTGAGACGCTCTTTAAGGTGGAGAATCTCTTTCACCTGAATTTCCATGTCCGCGGCAGTTCCTTGAGTGCCACCCCAAGGTTGGTGAATCATGACGCGGGAGTTTGGCAGAATGAAGCGTTTTTCTTTGGCGCCGCCGGCCAAAAGGACAGCACCCATAGAGGCGCATTGACCAATGCAGTATGTGGCAACATCGCAGTCAATGTATTGCATGGTGTCGTACATGGCCAAGCCCGCTGTCACGGAACCGCCTGGGCTATTGATGTACATTTGGACATCTTGGGTCTTGTTCATTTTGTGCAAGAACAAGAGTTGGGCGACGACAACATTGGCAACCATGTCATTGATTTCCGTGCCAATGAAAATGATTCTGTCCTCCATGAGGCGCGAATAAAGGTCGTATGTTCGTTCGCCTCTCCCTGTCTTTTCAATGACATAGGGGATGCTGAAATCAAAGGTAGTGGGTGCTTTGTCGCTCATGTCTCTGGGAAGGCTACTCGGCCGCGCTGCTGGCTTCAACTTCTGGGGCAGGCGCATTTTGGGCCGCCAGCATCGTGGCGACGTAATTGCGGGCTTTTCCTTCCAAAATGTCACCTTGGAGCTGAGATTCCAAGCCACGCTCCTTATAGAAAGCCTGGGTGGTTTTGACATCTGTTCCATTGCGCATTCCAATTTCTCGGTAGGCTTGGTCCAGGTCCTTTTTGTTCACACTCAATTGAGCCGATGCAGCAATGCGCCGGAGTAAAAAGTACATTTGCAGGCTCTTCTTTGAATTGTCTTGCAGAGCAGGCCGCTGTCCTTTGACCTCTTTTTTGGCTTCTTCTTCTGATTTGCCCGACTTTTGAAGACGCTCCAAGGCGCCCTGCTCAGCATGCTTGGCTTCTTCCTCGATGAGTCGCGCTGGAAGTTCAAAGGGCTTCATCGACAAAATAGAGTCAAGAGCCTCTTCGACTTGGCGCCTTCTTTCGTTCGCCTCATTCTCCATTCCGATTCGGCTCGTAACCATTTCGCGAAGCTTCTCTTCACTTTCGATTTGGAGATCAGCGACCAGTTCTTCAACGCTTGCATGGCGAGGGGTCACAATGCGTTTGACCTTGACTTGGACTTTTCCTTTTTTTCCAACCCACTCCGTTTTTTCAAAGCCCTCATTGAATTCCACATCCAGGTCTAACTCTTTGCCAGCGGTGGCCCCGGCCATTTCTTTGTCATAAGTTTCCGGATCAGAGCCATAGAGGGGGGAGCCTAAGGCAAGCCTGAGGTCCTCAGCTTGAGGACCTTCTTCTCCGTCCAGGAAAAACTGAATGTCAGATTCAGCAAGTGTGTCAGTATCGAGGGATGCACCTTCTTTTTCTTCGAAGCGCGGATGGTCTCTGCCGATGGCTTTGAGCGTTTCCTCGAGTTGTTCCTCAGAAGGCTCCGTTGGCTTTGCTTCAATGTTGAGGTCGGACCACTCTGGAAGCTCGATATCGGGAGCGGTTTCGACTTCAAAGTCAAAGGAGTAATCTTCTCCTTCTGGAATATCGTGAGAAGATGCATCAAAGTCAATCAGGCGGAGAACCTCTAGCTTGGTTCCAACCAGAGCCTCAGGGATGACGTGCTCCAATAGGTGTTCTGCAGCTTCCGCAGGGAGCCCATCGCCGACCATGGAACGAAGCATGTTCATCGGTGCTTTACCAGATCGAAACCCGGGCACCTTTACGCTTCTTGTTGCAGCACGAATCGTATGTTCGTATTCCTGATTAACACGCTGGGCGGGAACTTTTACAGAAATTTTGAAATGGCAAGTGCCGAGGGAGTCAAAGCTAGCCTCGATGGGGACGGTTTTGGATTTCTTTGTCACGGTTTTGTGGACTGTAGGGGCCAGGTATTTTACTGGAAACGGTATCCTATGTTTCCTAAATCTCAGAACCACCATGGCTCAACACCGTTCCCCAGTCCTCTCCTTTCTCCTAGTGGTGATTGCTGTTTCGCTTTGCCTGATGGCTATTTACGGAACTCGACCTGACCCCCCGCGCCCCATGGCTCCGGCGCCATCCCCGGCACCAGTTCGAACACGCATTCTTGAGCTCCAAGAAAAGCCCTTGGATATTCGAGTTTGGGGAAATCTGTTGGCTTGGCAAGATGTCACCCTTTCTGCTGAGCAGGCTGGGAAGGTGGTTTGGAAGAAGCCCGGGCTCGAAACAGGTTCTGTCATCCATGAGGGAGAACCCTTGCTGAAGTTGGATCCAGTCCCTTTTGAGCTAGCGGTTAGGCGCGCCGAAGCTTCCGTAAAGTCGGCGAATGCTGCACTCGAGAGCCAGCAAGCCACTGTCCTTGGTGCCCGGCGAGCTCTTCATTCCGCTAGGCAACAGGAAACCTTGGCAGATCGAGAACTTCAACGAGCCACCCAACTAGAGCGTAGAGGTGATACTTCTGCCTCAGTCCTGGACCTGGCCGAAAAGGGGAGGGTTGTCGCGGTCGCTGCACGAGAGAGTGCGGAATATGCCCTCGCGGCGGCCGAAGGCTCACTACGCGTCAGTTCGGCTCAGAGGGAAGAGGCTTCCGCCGCTTTGGCCACGGCCTTCGACGCACTCCAACGTTCGACTCTTCACGTTCCCTTCGATGGAGAACTAGGCACCCTTTTTGTCGATATTGGAGACTGGTTAGGCCCTGGCGTTCCAGCTCTTCAAGTTGTGGACCGGAGTCGGCTTCGTGCAAATCTTCAAGTCCCCACGGATGATGTCTTGGGAATTCAAGTTGGCGATTCTGTGCACATTCAGGCCACCTTTGGCCCTGAAGTGGAGGGAGTCGTTTTGGGCATTAACCCAACTGTCCAAAGAGAAAGCCGAAGTCAATCGGTTGTTGTAGAAGTGCCCAATGCAAATCAGCGCTTTTCTGTCGGGACTCATGTCGAGGCGACCTTGAGAAAAGGGACGCACCAAGCTCTTTGGTTAAGTCCATCCGATTACTCCCTTATGAAGAGTGTTCCGGGTGCTTGGGTTCTTTCGGGCTCCCCCGCAACAGTGCAAGCGGCTCCACTGAGATTGGGGCGGCCCCTTGTGGATAGAGACGGTTTGACCTGGCTCCCCGTTCAATCTGGACTAACTGCAGGCCAGCGCATCGCCATATCCAATTTAGAGGTATTGACTGAGGGGGCACCAGTTCAGCCCCTTCAAGACTAGAAATGCGTGGGCTCATTCGTTTCGCTGTCCTAAACCCTGTGGCGTGCAACCTCCTTTTTTTAGGAGTTTTGGCACTTGGGGCCATTTCTTTGGGAGGCTTGCCTCGCGAGGTTTTCCCTGAGTTCTCTAAAAAGGCTGCGGAAATCAATGTCGCTTTTCCGAATGCTTCTCCCGACGAGGTGGAACGCTTGGTCACCGTTCCTATTGAAGAAGCTGCAGATTCCCTGGAAGGGACAGATGAGATTCTTTCCTATTCCAAGCAAGGTCTATCTCGAATTTTTGTCAAAGTTCAGCAGGGAACCGACCTGCAGCAATATTTGGACGAGCTCCGCCAAGAAGTGGATGCGATTGAGGATTGGCCTGAAGATGCGAAAGACCCTCGAATTCGGGAACAGAAGGTTCAGTTTCCTGTCGTAAATGTCAATCTCTTCGGCAACCTTGAGACTGAATTTATGCGTCCCATCGTGGAGGACTTGCGTGATCACTTGCGAGACATTCCTCACATTGCCGGAGTGAATGTGATGGGCTTACCTGAGCCTGAAATGCACGTTTCGATACTCCCAGCGAACTTGGAAAGGTGGGGGCTAACTCTTTCTGAAGTCTCCCAAGCCCTTGGAGCCCAGGTTCATGATTTCCCTGCGGGCTCCTTGGAAACATCTGCTGGGGCGATCCGCCTTCGAGTTTTAGGGGAAGAAACAAGCCCTGAGCGGCTTGCGAGACGCCCAATTCGTTCTTTCCCCAACGGAGCCGTGGTGCGCTTGGGTGATGTCGCTCAAGTACGTAGCAGCCACGAGAAAGAAATAACTTTAGGGAGATACAACGGCTTCGAGAGTATCACCTTGGCTGTGACCAAAGACTCGACTGGGGATGTCATTGATATGGTGAAGGCAGTTGAAGAGATTGTTTCTTCAGAAAGGGAAAAGCTTCCTCTTGGCGTTTCTCTGGGCATATCTTCTGACTTTTCTATTTATGTCAAGAATCGCTTGAACACTCTTCTGCAATCGGGTTTCTTTGGACTGGCTTTGGTACTCCTGATGCTTTGGTTGTTCTTGGATGCCCGAATTGCTTTGATGACTGCAGCTGGAATTCCGATGGCTGTTATGGGTGGTATCTTGCTCATGTCCCTCCTTGGAATCACCATGAACATGCTCTCGATGTTCGCCTTTATTTTGGTGCTTGGAATGGTGGTTGACGACGCCATTGTTGTGGTTGAAAATTGCTACCGCTATGTCGAACGGGGAATGAGTGTTCAGGAGGCTGCCCTTCGTGGCACCACAGAGGTTGCTTGGCCTGTATTGACTACGGTGGCTACAACGGTTGTCGCCTTCAGTTCCATGTTGATGATTGAAGGCGAGCTGGGGCAATGGATGTCGCCTGTGCCGAAAGTTGCCGCCCTGACTTTGGTAGCTTCCCTTCTGGAAGCCTTGGCTGTCTTGCCTTCCCACTTCGCTGAATGGGTGAGCCCTTTTCCGGAAAAATCTGCGGCGAAGACAGATATCGGCAGGCCTTTGGCCTCACCCAATCGTTGGTATTCGCCTCTTCAACGTCAGTATGAGCGCCTGTTGAAGACTGCAGTGAGACATCGGGTTTCTTTCGCAGTAGGTGCTATCGGATTGTTGTTGTGTGCAGGTGCTTTGTTTCACAGTGGACATTTGAAATTTGTACTTATGCCTAGTTTTGAGGCGAAGTTGTTCTTTGTAAATGTTGAGGCTCCGACACACTACTCTGTTAATCAAACCTCGAAAACTCTTCGCCAAGTGGATGATGCGATTGCAGGATTGCCTACTTCCGAGCTCGAAAGTTACGTCACTCTCGCGGGTGCCAGTTACTCGGACCAAACGAATTACAAAACGGGTTCTCACCTGGGCCAAGTCTTTGTTGAATTAGTTGAAGGCGGTGCCCGTTCACGCAGTACTCAAGAAATCAAACAGGACCTTCGAGAGAAAATTGGCCTTCCTGCGGGAATTACTTCCCTTGATTTTGCCGAGCCTCAAGCTGGACCAACCGGAGCCGCCATTGAAATCAGGGTTTCCGGAGACGAAGAAAACCAACTTTTTGAAGCGTCCCGTGCCGTGCTGGCCTTCCTGAGAGCTTTCCCGGGCGTGATTGACGTGAAGGATGACCTTCTCCCTGGCGCGCGGGAGGTTCGATTCTTGCTTACAGAGGAGGGTCGCCAACTTGGCTTCACGGAAGTCGAATTGGCTCGGCAAGTATTAGGTGCCTTTTACGGTGATCGTTCCGCAATCCTTCGATTGGGGCGAAATCCGGCAGATCTTCTTGTTCGGAACCCAGAGGAAGCGCGATATAGCTTTGCTCTTTTGAGAAGTCTTCGGGTAAAAACAGCCAGCGGTCAAAGTGTCCTATTGGAACGAGTCGCAAATCTTGAAGAGAGTCGAGGGCTTGCTGAGGTTGTTCGCCGAGATAGAAAGCGCTCTATAACGATCACTGGTGATGTGACTTTGGAAACGAACGCCCGAGAAGTGCTTGCTCAGGTTATCCAGGAATTTGCAGATATAAGCCAAAAATTCCCTTCAGTAAGTTTGGATTATGGGGGAGACCAAGAACAAACTCGAGAGTCCATGACCTCGCTCGTTGGCGCTCTCAGCATGGCCTTTTTTATTATTTACTTTTTATTGGCCTTCCTTTTTAGATCCTACTCCCAGCCTTTCGTGGTGATGGCCTCAGTTCCTTTTGCTGCCCTTGGGGTACTCTTTGGGTTCACTCTAATCGGTGAGCCGATATCCTTTATGACTTCCTTGGGAATGTTGGCCTTGTCTGGTGTTGCTGTGAACGACGCTCTCGTGCTGATGGACTTTGTTAATAAGCATCGCCGCGCCGGCCATGGTCTCGTAGCTTCTGTATTGCGGGCTGGTTCTGTTCGGATGCGACCTGTCCTGATTACCTCTTTAACCACCATTGGTGGCTTGACCCCACTGGCATTTTTCTCAACAGGTCAGGCAAAGTTTTTGGCCCCAATGGCCAAAGCCCTCATCTTTGGCATGCTGTCCGCCACCGTAATGACTTTGGTTCTTGTCCCTGTTGGATTCCTCTTGCTCATGGACATTCGCAGGGGGCTTCGCCGCTTCTTCGGCAGAAGCCAAGTGGCCTAGCTGATCTAACGTAGCCCAAAGAGCTTTTTGAAAGCGGGCTTGCTCAGAGCGGCTTTGAATTCGGGCAAGTTTTTATAGGTCTCCAGTTCTCTCGGACTCATCCTTGCATTGGAGAGCCAGTCAGCGCCATCGGACATCCTTCGAGCTCCACAGGCTGCGCGGGCAGCAAACAACCAGGACTCGCGGGGGATAGAACGGTAGGCTGGTGTTCCCTCGAGATCTTGGACAATATTTCGGTATTCCTTGTAGGCATCCGAAAACTCCGAAAGCTCAACAAGGCGTTTCCCATAATCAAGTCGTAGCCGCCAATCTTTCGGGTTTTTCCGAACGGCGTCCTTTAAATCTTTGGATAAAAACTTCGTTGCCGATTTTTCACCCAGTCGATGAGCAGTCCAAGCGATTGGTATCGCAAGTGGGTCCTTTGAGTGAGACTTTAAAAAGTAAGTGAACTCTCGTTGGGAGCGGCGCCAACGGAAAAGAGGAGTGCTCTTCTCAATGACTTGGACAGCCAGAGTTCGAATGAGGGCAGGGCGAGTAAGGTCGAGGGCAATTTCTTGAGCAAACTCTTCGGCCCCCTTGGAGGGGAAGGCGAGCAAGAGGGAAAGGGTTCCATGGACCACGTCATCATGATGAGCAGCAAAAAAAGCTTCGGGAACTTCGAAAAGACTTGGAAGGTCCTGGCGGTCGCTTAGAGAAAGAAGCAATTGGCCGAGTCGAATCGGGGGAGAGTCTCCAAGGTCAAGCCGCTTTACCCAAGCGGGACAAGAGGGTGCAGAGCCAAAGAGGAGAAGGTTTTCTAGGGCAAGAAAGCGAAGGTCCGCATCCTCGTGCTCGAGGTAGGAGCGGATAGTCCACTCGGCTAGAAAGGAGTTTTTTTGCAGAAGAGCAGGGAAGCAAATGGATAATTCGGAAGGCGTCAAATCATGAATATTAGCTGCCAAGGAGTCTGCGCCCGAAGAATCCATGCACTGGATTAGCGCCTTTAAGAGTGGCTTGCGTATAGCTGAAGTGGAGGACAGGTCAAAAAGGTCCGCAAGAAGGGGTTCTTGAATAAAAGGAGCCTGAGCCAGAATGGGGGCAACGGTCTCTTGGGATGGATTCGCTAGGTATGCCGGTCCGTGCTCAGTCCACACGGAGGCGGCCTGTGCGCGCTCGGTTGCGAACTTCGCTTCCAAGCGAGCGAGCAAATCCTCTACCCCACCGTTTTGGGTTAGGGGGACGGATAGAAGTAGGTTGAGGAGAAGAGGGGTGAACAAGGAAGTGACCTCAACGCGCTAGAATAACGGATTCTTAGGAATTAACCCAAGCTTGTGAAATGGAAAAGAAGTTCGATGTCCTCGTAGTTGGCGGAGGTCATGCCGGTGCGGAAGCCGCCTATGCGGCCGCCCGGATGGGACATTCAGTTGGGTTGGTGACCCATGACTCACGTTCTATTGGAAGGATGTCTTGCAATCCAGCAATCGGGGGAGTTGGTAAGGGGCAGCTCGCCCGAGAGATTGATGCTTTGGGTGGATTGATGGGCGTTGCCGCAGACGCTTCTGGGATTCAATTTCGCTTATTGAACACAAGCAAAGGTCGTGCCGTGCAATCTCCAAGAGCTCAATGTTGTCGCCTTAGCTATGAGGAGAGAGTGCAGGAAGTGCTAGAGAACTCCTCTGAGATTGAATTTATTGACGCGGAAGCGAGTCATCTTCTTTTCAATGAGAGCAGAGAAGTGCGCGGACTGGGTTTGAGTAACGGAAGCCAGCTCCATGCTCCGACCGTAGTTCTTTGCACGGGTACCTTTTTGGACGGGGTTCTGTTTACGGGTTTGGAGCAATGTTCGGGAGGCAGGGTGGGGGAAGCCGCTTCTGATGCTTTATCCCTTTCTCTTTCCAAGCTTGGTTTGCCAGTAGGCAGATTGAAAACTGGAACCCCACCTCGACTGGCTGCCGATTCTGTGGACTATGCGGTGATGGAAGAGCAACCTGGCGACCCAACCCCAGTCCCCTTTTCTTTCCTGACTGACTCGATTGACCGCGAACAAATTTCTTGTTGGATTACGCGAACTAATTCGAGGACTCATCAGATTGTTAGGGAGAACCTTCAATTTGCCCCAATGTATACGGGGCGCATTGAAGGGAAAGGGCCTCGGTATTGCCCATCTTTGGAAGACAAGGTTGTTCGATTTCAAGACCGCGGGCAACACACCGTTTTCTTAGAGCCAGAAGGCATTGATTCCAATGTCCTTTATGCAAATGGCATTTCGACGAGCTTGCCGGTTGAGGCTCAAAACGAATTCGTGCGGTCCATTCCTGGTCTTGAAAAAGCCAAGATTGTTCAACCAGGGTATGCCGTTGAATACACTTTTGTTGCCCCTAGAGTCCTTCGGCCTAACTTGGAAGTTGATCAGTATCCCGGACTTTTCCTTGCTGGACAGATTTGTGGCACAAGTGGTTACGAGGAGGCCGCCGCTCAGGGATTGATGGCTGGATTGAATGCGGGATTGAAACTTCAAAAACGTGAACCCTTTATCTTGGGAAGGCACGAGGCTTACATCGGGGTTTTGATTGACGACTTGGTGGTCTCTGACCCCTCGGAGCCATATCGGATGTTTACAAGTCGTGCTGAGCATCGACTTCTATTGCGCCATGACACCGCCGACCGCCGCCTGACCCCCATGGCACAGAAGCTAGGTGTCGTTTCTCAGAACCGCTACGGAAGAATGGAGTCTCGTTTGGCTCGCCTTGCCGAAGCGAAGGAGTGGCTGCAGAAAACTCCTGTCCCTGAGACATCCTCGACACCTTCTTCGCCCAAACGTTTAGTGGATTTGCTCCGCCGGACGGACACCGGAATCGATTCCATTCAAGAAACTCTAAAACTCCCTCAAGAATTAGGATTGTCTGATGAGGAATGGAGAATTCTCGAAGCTGACATCCTTTATGAAGGCTATGTGAAGCGCCAACAGGAGTGGGTCGAAGGAAGCCGGGAACGAGAAAAGGCTTCTATCCCCGACGGATTCGATTTCCAGGCAGTGCGCGGGTTGCGCAACGAAGCCAAAGAATGCCTCAGCCGTTTTCAGCCAGCTACCCTCGGTGCGGCTGGCCGCTTGGCGGGCATTAGCCCGTCTGATGTAGCCCTAATGGAGGTTGCTCTCAGACGGGAGAATTACCTGTAAGGATTTCGCAGATTTCCAGGTAGCGGCTTCGCGTTTGGGTAATCACTTCAGCTGGAATCGTCGGAGGAGGTGGCTTGCGATTCCAATCCGTCAAGGAACGCAGATAGGCTCGGACAATCTCTTTGTCGAAGCTCGGTGGTTCGGCACCCTCGACCACCTCGTTTTCAGGCCAGTAGCGAGAACTGTCCGGGGTCATAACCTCATCAATCAAGACGAGCTTTCCGTCAATGCGGCCAAATTCAAATTTTGTGTCGGCCAGAAGAACCCCTTTTGAAGATGCGGTGTTTGCAGCTTCTTTGAAAATTTTGAGAGCGACTTCGTGAATTAAGGCGGCATCCTCCTCCGAACCAATCAACTCAACGGCCTCCGCCCAGGTGATAGGCTCATCTATTTCCGCCTTGGTGGTCGGAGTATGGAGAACCTCTGGAAGGCGAGAAGATTTTTGAAGGCCCGTAGGGAGTTGGTGCTCCCAGAGGGATCCATTGGCTTCATATTCCCGCCAACCCGAACCGGCAAGGAAAGCACGAAGGACAATCTCGACATTGACTCTTTCGGCACGCCGCGTCCAAGTCGCACGACCGCGAAGGGCGTCATGGAATTCTTGGGGAAGGTCCGGAATTTCGGATGGCTCAACCGTAACTCTTGCAGCGGGGATTAAGTCCGAGACCTGGTTCAGCCAGTACTCGGTGATATGGGTGAGAACTCGACCTCGGTCTGGAACCGTCTCTTCCATGACCACATCGAAAGCGCTAAGGCGATCGGTCGCAACCATCAGCATGTGGTCTGGGTGGTTGGGGTGTTGATACAGGTCACGTACCTTGCCTTTGTAGAAAAAATCCCAGCCTGGAATCTCTAATCCACCAGCGTAACCAGGAGAAAGGGCTGTTGAAGGGGAGGGGCAGCTCATGACGCAGATTCTAGCGAGCGCACCCTTAAACTTCATAGTGTGCCGCCCTTATCCCCTAAAGTTCCGATTCAGCTGCCTGGATGCAAATCAGCTTCTGCACGCGCTTTGGTTCTTTCCGCGATTAGTGAGGGGGCCTGGTGCCTCCGTGGCCTGAGTGAATGTGAGGACACGACTTATTTGAAGAGAGCTCTTCGGGCTTGGGGAGCATCTTTTTCCTCCTCTCAAGAAGGGCTAGAGGTCAGGGGGTGGGATGGAGTCCCGCCAAGCACCTCGGCTCTTTTGGATGCAGGCGAAGCGGCGACAAACCTGCGTTTCCTTCTTGCCTTGGCAGGCCTTTCTGAAGGGCCAATCCTTTTGTCCGGAAGTGACGCTCTCATGAGGAGACCTCACGGACCTCTTCTAGATTTTTTACAGCAAAAAGGGTGTGAAATTCGTTTCTTTCAAAAAGAGGGGAGGAAGTGCATCGAAGTTTCAGGCGGCCCCCTTTCAGGCGGAGAGTGGGTAGGGCCGGGCGAGTTGAGCAGTCAATTTCTTTCCGGTCTAGCCCTTGCTGCAAAGGCGCGGGGTGATGTGCAGTTAATCCTCCCAGAGGAAAGAGTCTCCTCCGGCTATTTCAAGATGACCCAAGATATGATTTCGAATTTTTCGGAATTGAGCCAGCGTGGAGAACGGTGTTTTTCAATACCTGCTGACGCTTCTGGGGCGACCTTCTTTTTGGTTGCTCTGTGTCTTCATGGCGGGGAACTTGTTTTTGAGCGCGAATGGAGTGATGAACATCCTGAAGCTTCGGTCGGTCGCTGGCTTGTCGGCGAAGGTCTTTTGGAGGCCGAAGGCACCATGTGGAAATCAACAGGGAAAGTCCCTGAGCGGGCTCTGAGCTTAAACATCGATGCATTTCCCGATGCGGGTCCAGCTTTGGCCATCCTTGCGGCATCTCTTCCATCTGGAATTTTGTTTTGTGGGCTTGGCCGCTTAAAAATCAAGGAGTCGGACCGCTTTGACGGCATGATACGCTTGGCACAATCGGCTGGTGGAGAAGTGGTGGTCAAAGGAGAGGACACTCTTCACATCACCCTCCTGCCTTCCTCGACGAAGCTCCAAGAGCCCTTCGATTCTTCTGGTGACCACCGCTTGGCAATGGCCGCAGGGATTGCTGGTCTTGAGGTTCAAAATCCAAGTTGCGTCAGCAAGTCCTTTCCTCGATTTTGGGAGGAGTTTGCGGCTTGTATGCGCTCTTGAATCTAATAGGCTATGGTGTTCCTTGCAGAACGCATCTTCCCCCAAGAGAAACGAAGTCATGAAAATCTTAGTTACTGGAGGTTGTGGTTACATCGGTAGTGTCACAGCCAGATTCCTCCGGAATAACGGTCATGAGGTCACCGTAGTGGACAACCTCTCCGAAGGCCATCGAGGCGCTTGGGATGGTGAGTTCCATGAGTTGGAACTTCTCGATCGGGAGGCAGTTCATCATTTTCTGGATGGCCACCAGTTTGAGGGTGTGATTCATTTTGCTGCTCGCGCTTATGTTGGAGAAAGTGTGGAACAGCCTTTGCGTTATTGGCGCGCGAATGTGGTCCCCGTTATTTTTCTCTGCGAACAATTAGAGGGAGTTCCCTTTGTGTTTAGTTCTACTTGCGCAACTTACGGAGTCCCAATGACGGAGACTCTTTCTGAAGATCATCCGAAAAATCCTGTCAACCCTTATGGGAATACGAAGCTGGCCGTGGAGCGATTATTAAGAGATCGAGACTTGGCTGGACACGGTTCTTATGCGGCTCTTCGTTATTTCAACGCCTCGGGAGCTGAACCAGATGCCAGTCACGGCGAAGCTCATCACCCCGAGACCCATTTGATTCCTTTGGCTGTTCAAGCAGCACTTGGACAGCACGGTCCACTGACTGTTTTTGGAACCGATTGGGACACTCCTGATGGCACTTGCATCCGGGATTACGTTCATGTCTTGGACTTGGCTTCGGCCCACTTGGCCGCCTTGAAACGATTGGTTGGTGGCGGGGCCTCTGGTGCGTGGAATATTGGGACGGGAGTTGGGGTGAGTGTGAGAGAAATCCTCGATTCGGTTGGGCGCACTACAGGAAGTGACGTCCCATTCATCGAGGGCGAGCGGCGAGACGGCGATCCTTCCATGCTTGTCGCCAATCCGGCTTTGGCAAAGGCTGAATTGAGTTGGGAAGCGGAATGGACTCAACTCGACACCCTGATAGAAACTGCAGTCCAGTGGCATCGAGCTCATCCCCAAGGGTATTCCGAATAATGTTTGTTCCACTCTTCCTTCTCATTCCCCTTCAGGCCCCCGCTGAAGGTTTGGAATTCGCGATTGAAACGATCACCGTCGAAGAATGCTCCGAGCATGTTGCTTACCTCGCGAGCCCTGAACTGGAGGGGCGAGGGACAGGCTCTCCTGGATTTGAGAAAGCTGCCCTTTATGTTGAGGAACATTTGCGCGCTTTGCGGTTGGAGCCTGCTGGCGAGGAAGGGAGCTATCGACTTCCATGGGGAATGGATTCTCTTGTTGCTCCAAAATCTGTGCTCACTTGGACTGACTCCAAAAAGAAAGAGTTTGCGGTTGAAAGTGGAAAAGCGCTTACCCCTGTCATTGGCTCCCGATCGGGCGGCGTTCGCGCTGAAGCCGTATTTGTTGGCTTTGCTGTGGATGCTCGAAACGAGCGTTGGCAGGATCTCCCAGAAAAGAAAGTTAAGGGGAAAATCGTATTTGCCTTCACTCGCGAGCCACATGCTGACAACCCTAAGTCAAAGACTTTTGATGGCGATAAACCAACTAAGTATTCGAGATTTACGGAAAAGGTGAAATCCGCTTACCGGTCTGGCGCAAAGGCGCTTGTGATTGTTCCGGATCCTGCGGCATTTCCTGACACAACCTCAGCCCTTCCTGGAATGTTGCCGGTGCCTTTGTTTGGCGGGATGGGCTTGGAGCAAATTAACAAGCGCTCTCCTTGGCCTTCTATTCCTGTGATGTCTTTGTCTTTAGATGTGGCGAGTGAAATTTTTGGAACGGACTTGAAAGATTATTACGAAAGTTTGAAAAAGAAACGTCGGCCAAAACTGTTAAAGGCACCCCGGAACGTGGAGGTGGAGTGCGATGTTGAGTGGGGCCTTGAGAAAAGAGAGTATGACAACTTGGGCGCTTGGATTCGTGGAACGGATGAAAGCGGTGAAGCTTTAATCCTTGGCGCTCATCTAGACCATGTTGGAATGAATTACTCCGGATTTTTCTGGGGTTCCCCCAGTGCTCTTCATCCTGGCGCGGATGACAACGCGAGTGGAAGCTCTGCTCTCCTTGAGGTTGCGGAAGCTCTTGCCGGGACGAAGCCCAAAACAGACATTCTTTTGCTGTGGTTCTCCGGCGAGGAACTCGGGCTTTTAGGTTCCCGGGCCTATTGTCGCGAGCCTGTCCATCCACTCGAGGAAACTGTGGCGATGCTAAACATGGACCAGATTGCCCGAACAAGCCCTAAGAGCATGAATATTGGAGGATTGTGGAGTCAGCCAAAGCTCTTGAAAACCATTAAGAAGCTCCATAAGCGAATTCAAAATCCACTGAAGTTAGATGTGGAATACGGCCGCGATTTGTTTACTCGTAGCGACCATTACTCTTTCCACGAAAAGGGAGTTCCGGCCCTCTTCTTTTTTGAAGGGAACATTGCCGATAACCCGGTCTATCACAAACCTGGTGATGTGCCCGAGAGCATTGCTTATGAAAAAATGACTTGGGTAGCGCGGGAGTTTTTGGCTCTTGCGTGGGTTTTCGCTTTTGACGGGGTTCGCTTTTGACTCTCTTGCTGAGGTCTTTGCCGGTTTTTATTCTCCTTGCCATCCCGCTCTGGGGTCAGGACCCTGTCATTCGTCCAGTTGATGCAGAACAGGGGATTGAAGTAGCGGCTTTGGTTCAGGATTTGCAAGGAAATGTTATTTGGGAATATCAATCGGACAAGGCGATGGTCCTTGCCTCAAATACAAAATTATTTACAACAGCAGCGGCTCTTCTTCGCTTGGGACCGTCCTATCGGTGGCGCACTAAGGTGTTTCTTTCCGAAAACCAATTGACTATCGTTGGGGGAGGGGACCCATCCCTCCGGGAAACTCCCGCAGGAAATTATGGTGAGAAGCTATTGGATGGGATTGCTGCAAAACTAAAGCAAAGGGGGGTGACGTCTGTACCCGAGCTTCTCCTCGACAACTCCTTTTTTCAAGGAGCTCAAAGGCATGCATTGTGGCCAGAGGAACAATGGCAGAATGTTTGGTGCGCTCCGATATCGGCGTTGGCCGTTGAAGGGAATTGTCTTTCTGTCAGTGTCAAAGGACGAAAGCTTGTTTTTCAGCCTGCCTTGAAACCTGCGTTGAAAATCAATTCTAGAGACACTGGACGAGGGAAGGGATTGTCCGCTTGGTGGGAAGGTGATTTCTCTCTTGCCGTCCGTGGCGACCTTCGGAGAAATGGAGAAATTCGCTTGGCGGTCAAAGACTCTAGAGAGGTTTTTGCCCTCTGGGCCCAAGAAGGGCTTCGCAAACGTGGAGTGCTGCTTCCCAAGTTTCGGTGGGCCGCAGACGAAAGCGTGCGTCATCCTGGAGAGCTCGTACTTGAGTTTCATTCTGGTTGGACTCTTGCCGAGGCTCTTGCTGTGGCCAATAAGGATAGTGACAACTATGTCACCGAAGTTCTTATGCGGACTCTTGCTGCTGAGTCTGGATTTCCAGCTGATTTTTCTGGCGGAGCCCAAGCCGTTCGTGCTGCTCTTCAACAAAGTGGCTGGACTCCGAAGACTTTAAACCTGGCAGATGGGAGTGGCTTAGCCCGAGGCGGTGCTGGGCAAGGAAACGAAGCATCCCCACGGGACCTTTGTTCTCTTTTGGCACACATGGCTCTTCAGGAAGAAGGAGCTACCTTTTTCGATTCGCTCCCCATTTCGGGCGCGGAGGGGAGTTCGAAGGGTTGGTTTCAGGAGCCGATTTTCCAACCATCCCGAGTTCATGCCAAAACTGGGTGGATTCATGGCGCCAGTTCTCTTTCCGGCTATCTTCTTGCAGGGGAAGATGACGTTCTTGTCTTTTCTTTTTTGGTGAATTATGTCCGAGATGGAAAGCCTCGCACCCACAACAACCGCTTTAAGAAAATGAGGGAGGCTGCTCTTCGAGAAGTCTTGAAGAAATGGAACCCTCGCTAAGCTCTGTCTTAGATTTTGCTCGCCAAATCGCTGAGGAGGCAGGTCAGCTTCTGATGCAAGGCCGGAGCCAGCTCCAAAGTGCTGATGTGGAGACCAAGTCCTCTGCGCGAGATTTGGTTACTCAAGTAGATCGTGATTGCGAAAGCTTTCTTGTCTCAAAAATTCAAAGCCGATTCCCAAAGGATGAGATATTGGCCGAGGAAGGCGGACTCCGTCCTGGGGCGAACACCACATCCTGGTGTATTGACCCCCTGGATGGGACCGTGAATTTTGTGCAAGGTTTGCCATTCTTTTCTGTTTCGATTGCCCGAATTTCAAATGGAAAACCTGATTTGGCGGTTGTGCATCTCCCTGTCTTGAAAGAAACTTTTTTTGCAACCCTTGGAGGGGGAGCCTATCTCAACGAATCTTCTATTCGAGTTTCCAGTAAAACCGAAACAATGGATTCTGTTTTGGCAACCGGCTTTCCTTACCGTCGAAACGAGCTAGCCGAAAACAATCTCGAAAATTTTAATCGAATGTTTCTTCATGTTCGTGGGATTCGCCGGATGGGTTCTGCTGCAATCGACCTTGCTTATGTCGCCGCAGGCAAGTTGGACGCATTTTGGGAATTGCACCTAAGCCCTTGGGATGTCGCCGCAGGCGCGCTTCTTGTTACAGAGGCTCATGGGACCGTGGACACAATTGTGCCAGGAGGTGATTAGCTGCACGAAAAAAACATTCTTGCAGGCCCTTCTCAGTTGGTTGATGAGGTTCGGGAAATCCTTCTTCGGGGTCGTGAACCGGACTACCCCAACCTGGGAGATTTAGACGCGGCTGAAAAGAAAGAATGACGGGGCTTGAGCTTCGCGGCTTACGTGCAGGAAATTTGCAGTCCATTGACTTGGATTTTCCTCTCGGAGAATGGACAGCCCTCTTTGGCCCCAGTGGCGCGGGTAAGAGCGCTCTTCTGTTTGGAGTTTTGGAGCCTGTCGCCAAGAAGCGGTTTCGAATCCTCGAAGACCCTCGTGCTCTACCGAGCGGCAACGAGCCTTGGCTTGATTCTCTCGCAGATTCAGTTGAGGGTCTGCAGCCGATGGTGACTTGGGTCGGGGAAATACCAAGGAATCGAAGGAAGAGCCTACTTGCAGATGCTCTCAACCTTTGGCCCACCCTCGCCCACGCCGTCTACATGGAGGGGGATCGGCGGTGTTCTAATTGCGGTGAGGAGTGGCGCCCACAATCGCTTCGCGGCATTCAAAAGGTTGCAAAGCAGTTCACCATCGATGACAAAGTGTTTGTCTGTTCTGAAGCCCATGGTGAAGAAAGAGACCAACTACTCCATGGAGGTTGGACCCGTTATCTCAATCCAGAGGGTGTCCAGAGAATTGAGGAGGCCCCAGAACAACTCTCACCCTCGTCTTGGTTGCTTCTGGATAGATTCCGCTGGAAACGCGAGCGAGAGAAACGATTCGAGCTTGCAGTCACCGAAGCTTGGAATCGTTTGCGGACTATGCGTATTCAATGGGGAGGGCAGGTTGAGGAATTTGCCCCGCCACATGCTTGTCCAAATTGTCAGCTGGTTTTGCCATCTCAAGAACCAGAGCAGATATTGCAAATTGGGGCGGAAGTCAATTCCGAATGGGATGCTTCTTGGGTACTTCAAGGAAAGACCTGTGGGGAGTGGCGCTCTGCCAGTACTCTTGACTGGCGTGGACTTTTTGAGAGTGAGAGCAAAGCTTCCGACCGTCGTTTGGACTATTTAATCCGCACCGGCCTTGGCCATTTGGATATTAACCGCAAATTGGGTTCGCTTTCCTTGGGTGAAGCAAGGCGGCTGGAGCTGACGAGCTTGTTGAGTCAGGTGCGATGCGATCAAATGGTTTTGTTCGACGAGCCAGGAATGGGCTTGCATGGTCGTGAGCGTAAAAACTTGGTGATGCTTCTTCAGGAGCTCGTTGCTCAAGGAAACACCGTTTTGACAGCAGACCCGAGCCGTGAATTTATTGAAGGCGCAGATGCGTGGGTGCGCTTAGGCCCTGGCGGCGGCCCTCGAGGTGGAGAAGTCGTTGCTCATGGGAAGCGAGATGAGTTGACGGGAATTCAGGAGGTTTTTCTTTTGCCGCGGGACAAAGATTTTTCTGACCCAATAGGATTTACGGATTTAACAACGAGGCACCTCGAGATTCCCAAGCTCAGCATCCCTATGAATGGGGTCGTTGCTATTGCGGGGGTGAGCGGAAGCGGGAAGACAACTCTATTGGAGGAAGAGGTCATTCCTCGTTTGCGAGCAGGAACTGGCTTTCGAGGTAGGTTGCCAAATGGTGGCGTGGCTGTCTTGTTGGAACGCGCTTTGGGGTCGGCTGCAGTCTCCACCGTGGCCACCCTTTCAGGCACTTGGGCTGACATTCGCTCCGAATTTGCAAACGGAGAGGAGGGACGAATTCGAGGCCTAGACCCTTCAGATTTCACTGCACTGAAGGGGAAGGGCGCCTGCTCATCTTGTCACGGACATGGAGTCGATTTAGATCGGATGCCCTGTCCCGAATGCGAGTCTCTTGGCCTTAGAACGGACCTCCTTGAAGTTCGATTGCGCTCCCGAAGTTTACGAAACTGGCTTCAAGCACCGCTAGTTGAGTTACTCGAGAGAGTTCCAAGGGAGGGGCGGTTTCGGCGATGTTTGCAATTGCTGATTCAGTTAGGAATGGGAGAGCGGTCTCTTGGTGAGCGCGGTCGTAATTTGTCCCTGGGGGAACGTAGCCGGATTGCTTTGGCTAAAGAACTTGCCTCGGGTAGAGCCGACCGCCCGAAACTATTCCTCTTGGATGAACCATGCCTGGGGCTTCCTTTGGAAGAATCACGTCAAGTGGTTGAAGTCCTTCGTAGTTTGACTCAAGACGGACATTCCTTTTTGATTGTCGAACATAATGAACTCTTTCTTCGTGCAGCAGATTGGGTTCTGGAGTTAGGGCCGGGTGCTGGAAAGTATGGTGGCCACCTTATTTTCGAGGGTTCCGCCGAAAGCTTGTTGAAGGCTAAGACCCCGACCGGCCTTTGGCTGGCCTCAAGAACTTCGGGAGAAACTCCGTCCTCTTCGCCGAAGCTTCCACAACCCTTGCGAGGTGGGGCTCTCCCGGAATCTCGAAGAAGAGAAGGGAGGCAGACACTTGAAGATGCCCTTGCCCGAGAATTCGCTACACGTTCGCCTTTGGCTGCCGATCTGTTGGAACCCATGCAAAGGTCCGAGATTCATTTCGCCCTCCCGCCGACTGCGTGGCCAAGCGAGCCACCCCGTTCCACGCCCGTGCTTGGGGTGCTTGGCTTGGAGAATACCCTTCTGAAAATTCTTCGCCAGGAGGGAGAACGTAAATGCGCTGACTGTGGAGGGCAAGGTCCATGGCCTTCTTTGAATGCTGCATTAAAACAGGAGGGTGGTCTAGTCGGGAAGAACTTGACTTGGTCTACGATGCCACGTCTTGGCAATGGCGAAGTGCCACCCACTACCATTCTTCTCGCAGCCGGCTTTCGCCGAATTCTGCGTGGCGGAGAGAATATTCTCCTCCAGAAAGGAGTTTCTGTCGAACGGCAGGATGAACTTCTCTTGGACCGCTTTGTCCTCGATGATTCATCCGACATCGAACATCGTTTGCAAGACTTGGAGCACCACGCTTGCCTCCTTGGAAAGGGTGTTCTTTATGCTTTGTCAGGTTCTAGAGCCTTTCAATACAAAACGGGGTCCTGTCCAGATTGTGGGCGGGGTGACCCAGAGGATGCAGCCGAACTCGATTTCTTTCTAGACAAGCAAACCCATGCCCAACTAATGGAGATGGATTGTGGCGATGTCTTCTCTCATGTCACTCAGGCAAGCAAGGAGCCCTCTAAGTTTGAAGAAGCTTTGCGGCTATTGCACGGCACCTCCCTGCTAGACAGGAAGGCTTCGACATCATGGGGGAAACTTCAAGAGTTTGAGCAAAGGTTGGCACGGTTCGTCGGATGGTTGCTGTTCCCTGTTGAAGGTGTCGTGCTCTTGCACGATCAGCCATTAGCAGGACTTCCGGTCAAGCTGGCTGAACGCCTTGCGAATGAATTGGAAGGGAAAGCCGGACATCAATGGACACACGCTGAGGGCATCTTCCCGACGGAAGATTTTCCGGCCTTTGAGGAGGGAGCGACGAGTGAGGGCGCTACTTCTCTTAAACCTGTTCAGTTCTCCTTGGGTTTTGACGGGAATCAATGGAGTTTCCCGACTCGTTGTAAACCCAGTGACACGATTGGGCGAGCATTGGGCTTAGAGTTGCCTTTGCTAGAGCAGTTTTTGGCAACGGAAGAGGCGCGCCAAAAGGGCTGGAAAGAAGCTGATTTGAAATTGCTCGGCTCAACGCTCTCTTGTCAGGAATGCTTGGGGAAGAGAGGGAGATTCCTTCACCCAGAGCTATTTCTCCCTTGCGCTCCCTGTGGAGGAACCGGTTGGAGTCCCCTCGCTGCAAGATTAGATTTGCGAGGACTCAGCTGGCGCAACTTGGGCGGGGCAACCCTCTCTGAGCTTCTACGCCATTTCGCCGATTCGCCACGATTGGCGAGAACACTTGAGCTTGCCTGCGAGTTTGGGCTCGGAGACTATCCCCTCCAGGAAACGCTACAGAGGTTACCCCTAGGGGACCGCTCCCTTTGCCCCCTTATTGCCTATTTGGCAAATGGGGGCGAATTGGCAGATTGCCGTATTTTTACGGTTTTAGGGGGGCTTCAGCCCTTGGAGGCTTCGAAAGTTCTGTCTACAATGAAGGGCTACCTCTCCACTGGCAGCACGCCAGAATGGAAAGAGCATCATCTGGCCCTTTTCTCAGAAGTTTGAGCGAATCTGTCCCCCCTCTCATCCTCCAAAGTGACCTCAGTATGGTCCTGGAGACGGCTCATCCACGCTTTGAGGAAATGCGTGATTTCCTGCTTCCGTTTGCCGAGCTGGTGAAATCACCTGAATATTTGCACACTTATCGCATTACTCCGATTTCTGTTTGGAACGCCGCTGCGACAGGTCTATCTGTTCGGAATGTTCTCTCTACCCTTAGGAAAGAGGCTCGGTATGGAGTGCCTCAAAACTTTGAAACCGAACTCAAGACTTGGTTTGGTCGATGCGGCATGTTCCGTATGGAGCTCGACGAAAACCGACTTCGCTTGACTTGTAGTAAGCCGCGAGTATTCCGTGGGCTACTTCACGATCCGGAACTTGCTGGGCTTCTTGAAGATGTTGATGGCAAGGAAGGCATATCTTTTTGCCCTCACGGTAATCGTGGATTGGTGAAGGAAAGGTTGATCCACCTTGGCTACCCTGTTGAAGACCACGCTGGTTATCGAGATGGCACGCCTCTAGAAATCCATTTGCGAGGCCAAACGATTGAAGGGAATCCATTTTCCCTGCGGCCCTACCAAGTACAAGCGGTGGAATCCTTTTATAAGGGGGGCACTGCTTTGGGGGGGAGCGGAGTAGTTTCCCTTCCTTGTGGTGCAGGGAAAACAGTTGTCGGAATGGCTGTAATGGAAGCGGTAGCTGCGCACACTTTGATTCTCGCACCGAATACGGTCGCCTTGCGCCAGTGGCGTAGAGAACTTTTGGACAAAACCCATCTGACCGAAAAAGAAATCGGGGAATACTCAGGTGAGAACAAAGAAATTCGTCCAGTTACTTTGACCACTTATCAAATGCTTACCTATCGGAAGAGCAAGGAAGAAGAATTCCTGCACTTCGGTTTGTTTGAACAAAGCGATTGGGGATTGATTATTTATGATGAAGTCCATCTTTTGCCTGCGCCGGTATTCCGGGCAACAGCAGACATTCAAGCTCGTCGCAGACTTGGCCTTACTGCGACCCTTGTTCGAGAAGATGGCAAAGAAGATGAAGTCTTTAGTTTGATTGGGCCCAAGCGATATGACGCCCCTTGGAAGGATCTCGAACGCAAAGGCTACATTGCAAGCGTTGCCTGCCTTGAGGTGCGTGTTCCATTCTCGGAAGAAGAGCGAATGGACTACCTATCGATGCCCCGGCGTCAGCAGTTCCGCTTCGCAACAGAGAACCTTGAGAAGAATGCGGTTCTCTCCGAGCTCCTTGAGAAACATCGAGGCGAACGCACTCTCATCATTGGGCAATACATTCGCCAGCTAGAACAGTTGAAATCGGAACTAAGCGCTCCTTTGATTACCGGGAAAACCCCTAATGACGAACGAGAAGAACTCTACCAAGCTTTTCGTGACGGTGAAGAGAAAGTCCTTATCTTGAGCAAAGTGGGTAACTTCGCAATTGATTTGCCAGACGCCCAAGTTGCGATTCAGGTTTCTGGGACTTTTGGGTCTCGGCAAGAAGAAGCTCAGCGCCTTGGGCGAATTTTGCGACCCAAATCTGATGGCGGAACAGCTCACTTTTACTCTTTGGTGACTGAAGCAACAGTGGACCAAGAATATGGTGAAAAGAGACAGAGATTTTTGACTGAACAAGGCTATTCCTATGACATTTTGACGCCAGAAACCTTGCACGAAGGTGGGGGGTGCTTATGACGTTTTCCTTGAAGCAGGCTCTTGGTGCTAAGGCCCTCAGTGAGCTGCTGGAGATGCACGAAAAATGGATTGGTGGTCTTCCGCCGATGGAGCGCCTAGCTTTGATTGATGCACTCAAAGCCAAAATGCTCGATCCTCCAACGGTTGCTGCAATTCAGGCAACCTTAGCACCCAATCCTGGCGCAGCTTTTTTTGTCTTATTGGGAGGGCCAAAATCTGGCTTGACTTTCCCCAAAATCCATGGGGGTCTCAGGGGCTCTGGCATTCGCTCGGGTGGCCTTCGAGCCGCTTTGGCCGAACTGTTCGCACTAGGTTTTTCTGCTCCCGTTGGGGAAGAAGATTCAAATGGAAACCCTCGCTGGGTAATTCCCACGGAGCTGAGGAAGGCTCTAGGGGAGGCCATTCCTGCCCAACTGAAAACCCAAGAGCTATTAACCCTTCATGGGTTCCTCGAGCAACACTTCCGCAGCCAAGGGGAAGGCGATAAAGCCCCTGAATCGGCTAGGCGGATGTATCGGTTTTTGGCTTCTGAAGCCGCCCTTTGTGGAAGAATTGAGGAACTGGAAGCGGAGACTCGAGAGGTTGTGGAGTGGGCGATTGTGGAATGGGGGGGGCTTGTCCCTCTTACTGAAATTGTCCGCAAAGGCATTCAAGGTCCAAAGTTGATTCAGCTGCGGAAAGTGCTTGAAGAGGAAACTATTGGGACAATCGCTGAGTTTGATCTTGAATGCTATGGAATTCGGCAGCGCGGCCCAATCATGGCAATTTTTAATGAGGCCGTGCTTGCTTGGCTGAAGTGTTCTGCCGAAAGCAAGGAAATTGTTCCTTGTGATGTCGCTTCGATTGGAGTCGACTTTGTTTCGAACTTTTCACGGTTTGCTTCTTTTGTTGGAGACGAAACTATCCGTTTTACGGTGCGCGGCGCCATCTTTAAAAGCACAGAGAAACGCATCGCCGAGCAGCTCATCCCAAATCCAGGAAAAGAGTTCCGCCGCCGCGAAATTCTTGAGTTGGAGTACCGCTTTGCTCTTGCTTACCGCCTGATTGATAGGACAGGAGAGCGTTCTTTTCTAATGACACCAGCGGGTAAGGAGTTTTTAGAGAAAGATCTCCACGCCAAACAAGTGATGATGCTGGACTGGCTAATTGAAGATCGCGAGCTGCCAGGTGATATGGCCCACCAGCTTCCGCTTCGTCGAACTGCTTTGCGTTACATCAAGCGAATGGAGCCTGGTCGTTGGTACGAAGCTATGTTCTTGCCGTTTGTTGCTAGGAACCATTACCTGGTGGAACAGGCTATTGAGCGAGAGGGGAGTTTCGATGATGCCCCCTTCCCAGTAAGGTCTTCCGCTGACCTCCAGTCTCTTTCTTGGAACCTGTTCAATTGGATTCGAAAGCATTTGTATATCCTTGGGATTGTGGACATGGGTTACGAGAAGACTGGTCGAGCTTCGGCGATTCGCTTAACGAAGTTGGGAGCGGAGCTCCTTGAGATGATTCCAGGCCGTCACCTTGAGGGAGCGGGACACATTGTTGTGAACCCTGATTTCGAAGTCGTCCTCTTCCCCGATGAACGTTCTCACGAGTTGGTCTATGAGTTAGACCGTTTCTGTGAGCGTGAATTGAGCGATAGCCTGTACCATTATCGAATGACTCCAGGTAGTATTCATCGCGGATTGCAACAGGGAGTTGAGCTTGATGCGATGAAAGCTCTTCTTGAAAGACTTTCCCGGACACCTCTTCCTCAAAACGTTCTCTTCTCCATGGAATCCTGGGCACGGCGGGATGGCTTGGTGACCTTTCATTCGGATGGTCGTTTAGTTTGTGAAGCGCCCGAAATCCTAGACAGGCTTGAGTTACATCCGGAGCTTGATCTGCTTGGGCTTAAACGACTCGATTTGTCCACACTGGAAGTCGAAGCGAAAGTAGACGAGGACAAGCTTCAATCTTGGGTACGCGATTTTGGTGTTGCCTTTCGAGCCGCTCCTTGAGATTCCGAAAGGAGTCTGGGCGATTGCCAGCCATTTGCAAAGCAAAGAGGAGGCTAGTGCTTGGATGGAATCTGCAAAGAGTGCACAGGCCTGGAGTTTTCGATTACCCATTTGTTCAGAGCGAGTGGCTATCGAGATTCTCCGCTCGTTTCGAAGAAGGGCGCCATTTTTAGGGGTCCATGGGCGGCGCGACTGGGCCGCTCTTTGTGGTGCGGATGCCATCGTGGAGGGGAGTCGCTCCCTCCCTTCAGAAGTGGCTTCTCCATTGGAGTCGCCCCATCGAGTCTTTGCCACCCACACTTTGGATGAGCTGAAGAAATGTCAGGAGAACCACGCGCCTTCGGCCGTTTTCTTTGGCCCCATCTGGGAGACCCCTTCAAAAAAAGGTATTCTGGAGCCAAGAGGCTTGGGTGAATTGAAGCGGGCCTGCTCCCAAGAAGTCCCCGTAATAGCTCTGGGTGGTATTCAGACAGTGGAGCAAGTCCAAGCTTGTCGAGATGCCGGAGTTCATGGTGTGGCGGTACTCCGAGCAGCCAAAGATGAAAAGGGCCTTGCGGGGCTATGTGCGGCTTTTACCGCGTAATTGGGAGAGCCAAGTCTTCTTTGTCGCCCAGATGGTCTGGCCCAAAACTCATAATGAACCACGCGCCCTGAACCTGTTGGAGGATAAACGCGCCTCCCCAAGGGTCGGGTCCTGTCCAAGAAGAAACACCAAGGAAATCCTCGAGAGGATGGTGCTCGGGAAAAGACTGGGGTAGAGTCCCCTTTCCAGCCCAAATTTGGGAGCTTTGCAGGGGGACTTCTGAAAGTTCAATCATCCCTCGGAGATGCTCTAGACCATCAATTGCGTGTCGTGTTTGGGCTCTTTGCTGTTCAAGCTGTAGAGTCCATAGAATCGTCACAAGAGCAATGATGCACAGCCCCAGAACCCAAAGGAATTCCAAGCGAGTAAGGCCAGACTGGCCCGAGTGTGTGGGGTGGTTTTGAGGCAACGTCAAGAGGGAGAAGAGGCCCTTCATACTATCTTCCGCGAAGCGTTTCGCCGAAGGAGGGGTTTGTCTGGACCTGGACATGATTGTGCACGAGTGAATCCACCCACAGGAGCCCCTCTGTTGGTGTCCACGGATCAGCTTGTTTTAGGGGTCCATGCTGAGGAGGATGTCTCTCCTGGGCAACTGGCTCGAAAACTTCTTCGGAGAACCTTGAGTGACTTGGCTGCTGCCGGTGCCCAACCGTGGGCGGTGACTTGGACCATTGCAGCTCCCCGGGAAAAGGGACAAGCCTGGATGAAGCGTCTAGCTCGGGCTTTTTTGGAGGAGGCCGAGAATTTTGGTTGCTCCGTTATTGGGGGCGATATCAGCAATTCCCCCGCAGTTGTTTTAACTTGCACGGCTTTGGGGAAAGAGGGACGACGGCGCAATCCTGGTCGGGGTGGGGCAAAAGCTGGAGATTGGCTTTGTGTTACAGGCCGGTTGGGAGGAGCGGTTCAATCGGGGCGCCATTTAAAACCCGAACCGCGTTTGACAGAAGGGCGCGCTTTAGTTCAGAGATACCGCGCCAAGGCCATGATGGATTTGAGTGATGGCTTGGCGAGGGACTTACCTCGGCTTCTTGAAGCCAGCGAGGTCGGCGCCCAAATCGAACTCGACGCCCTGCCCCTTTCGCGTGGTCTCAAGCATAATCATGAAGGTTGGCAAGCGGCGGTTGGCGAGGGAGAGGACTACGAACTTTTGGTAGCCCTTCGCCCGGGCCAGGCGAAGAGGGCGCTTCAAGACCCTCTTTTAAAGCGAATCGGTTTTCATATTATTGGGGAAATCACAGCAGAAAGAGGGCTTCGTTGGCTCTTGGACGCGAAGGAATACACCTTGCCGTTAGTGGGGTGGGGGCATGATTGGAATGGAAGTTAATTTTTCTTGCCAAACTTCTCGGGAAGAAGAGACCGAATCTCTCGGTTTCTTGTTGGGCTCCTTCCTTCGGGGCGGGGACTGTATTGCCCTTTATGGGGATTTGGGCGCGGGGAAAACTGCTTTTTCTCGAGGAATTGCGCACGGAATGGGGATTGCTACCCCAGTGACTTCGCCGTCTTATCTATTGTGTAACGAATATGATGGAATCACACCTCTTCTTCACATGGACGCCTACTTTTTCGAGCGATTGGAATCCCTCCTCGCCGAGGGTTTGGCCCAGCGCTTCCCCACCTCAATATTGGTAGTGGAGTGGGCTGAAAAGATGGGGGATTGGTTGCCTACTGACCGCCTGGAGCTTCATTTGGAGCATCTGGAGGGAGGCGGGCGACAGTTGCATTTCAGCGCGCCCGCGCAGCGGGCTCGAGAGCTCTTGGAATCCCTAAAAGAGGCCCAAAAAGCAAGAAAACCCGTGAACCCGCCCACGGACTCTCCCGTTGACCCTTCGAAGAGCCAATGATGGGAGGCCCTCGCGATTTACTGGTGCGTTACCGGGAAGGTGACCCGGACGCCTTAGATCAGCTGATTGCGGAAATGGGACCTCGCCTGAAAGGCTTTTTCATCCGGCAAGGGGCGCAGGGTTCCACCGCCGAAGATTTAGTCCAAGATGTTTTCGTCCGCGTGCTTAATAGTGTTCAGGGGTACCGACCTGCTGGTCGGCTCGATGCCTATTTGCTCCGAATCGCGCGGAATCTCTGGATTGATTCCCGCCGCAAAAAACGGCCTATTAGTATTGGGGAGAACCTTCCCGATAGCGAAGCTCCCCAAGAAGGCCCTGTTGCAGCCGCTGAGCGGAAGGATCGCGCTGTGATTCTTCGTCAGCTTTTGGCCCAGTGCGACCCCATGACGCGCGAGCTTTTGGAGCTAGCCGTTCTTCAGCGATTGCCTTATCAGGAAGTCTCTTCCATTCTTGGGGTGCCTGTGGGAACTGTGAAGTCACGCGTGTTCTATTCTTTAAGAAGATTGCGTGATTCGGCTTCTTCTTTGGACCCTAGTCGAGAAGGAGAGGACTCATGACTCATTCTCAACTGCCGGAAGATCTCCAAGCTTTTGCCGACGAGTTGCGTCTTGCGCACCCCAACGAAGGCTTATCTCCCGACTTTTCCTCCCGACTACTTCGGGAGCCGGTTCCGGTTTGGTCTTTTTCTTCTGCCCTTCGTCAGAACCGATTGGTTCGGATGGCGGCAGGATTCCTTGTCCTTCTAACCGCAAGTGTCCCTGTTTTGGCTGTTCTTTCCTTGGTCATTGAACCTGAAATTACTGTTCCGGCCATTGGCTTTGACTTGCCTTATTCGATCCAAAATATCGAAACGGAAGACATTCCGGTCGTAGAGACGATTCCACCTTATGTCCCTCCATTGGCAGAATTATTGGATGAAAGCTGGCGGGCAGAAGTGGAGAAGCAGAACGAGGCTCAGAGCTCTGCCCTTGAGTTCGAACGCTTCATGGCGCTTCCGGCCTATTTTGTTCCTGGTCTAGGCTGGATTTGCCGACAATAGAGCCGAAGGAAAAGGAGCCTCATTCGTAGACTGAGGCGACATGCCCTTCTTGCTCCCCCTTTTGCTCTCGCTTCCGCAGGCTTCTCCGTTGCCCTCTGTCCAGGAAGATGTGCTACCTCTTTCGTTAGATGATGTTGTTCGGCAAGTCCAGCTTCACTCTCCGGCGTCAAGCCAATCACGCTTGTCAGCCTTAGCATCAGGAGCTGCTGTAGATGAAGCCGGGGGCGCTTTCGATCCTGTTTTCTTTGCGGGAACGACCTACAGTTTCACCGAAAGGCCCACCGCTGGTGGATTCTTTAATGGAGATTTGGAATCTCAGGACATTCGCTCTTGGAATGCGAACCAGGGGCTTCGGAAAGCCCTAACGAGCGGTGGCTCTTTCACAGCTTCTCTCACTGAGATTTACACTCGTGACAACCTCCCTGAGAATGTTTTTGGACTCAACCCTGATTCAAACGTTAGTCTCAACTTGGAGTTTACCCAACCCTTGCTAAGGGGTGCATGGGAACTATCCGGAACCCTAGCCCAAAGAACCGCAGAGATTGCTGCAGACCAAGCCTTAGCCAGTTGGCGAGAAGCTGACCTTGGTGCGATTCAAAACGCAGTTGACGCCTACTGGGATTTGGCTTTCGCGCTTGAAGATGTCAAGGTGAAGGAACTGTCCCTTCAATTGGCTGAAGAATTGCGCGAAGTCACGCAGGCTAAGTTCGAAGTGGGCTCTGCAGCTGAGGTCGAAGTGGTACAAACGGAAGCAGATATCGCCACACGCCAGGACGCTCTTCTCACGGCTAAAAACTCGGCTCTTCAAGCAGAAGATGCTCTACGAGTTTTGATGTTTAGCTTGGGGCAACAAGAAGAGTGGGATCTTCGGTTGCTTCCCATTAGTGAGCCGACATCTCCTCAGAAAACTGATCTTCAAGCCCGCGCAGCTTTCCAAGTCGCCGACCTTTACCGTTCGGACCTCAAACGGCTCCGGCAAGACGTTGTGCAGAAAAAGCTGGACTGGGATGTGGCCAAGAAGAATTTGCTCCCTAAATTCGATTTAGTCGCCACCGGTAGTAGTGCAGGTGTTGCTCGGCAAGTCCCCGACGCCTTTGATGTAACCCGTGACTTTCTTTACACGGGATATTCTTTGGGCTTCAATTTTGAAGTGCCGTTTGGGAACCACCAATACCGAGGTGCCGAATTACGGGCCCGCCATACCTGGGAGCTGGCTGTTCGCATGCTCTCGGACCAGCGCCATACTGTCGAAATGGAGGTCCGGGATGCTCTCCGTTCTGTTAATTACTTGGCAGATCGCATTGAAGCAACGAGCCTTGCGAGCAAGGTTGCAAAGCGTCAGCTCGAGGCAGAACAGCGACGCTTAGAGGAAGGGGCTTCCACCAACTTCCAAGTTCTTCAATTCCAAAGGGATTACGAACAAGCCCTTACTGCTGAAAAGAGTGCGCGGATGGCCTTTGCCAAAGCCAGCACCAAGATGTTCACGGTTCAGGGTCTTGATTGGGACGGGAAGATTCCAGCTGAAAAGTAAATTCTTTTGCTAGTGTCTTGAGATCCTGAAGGGTGTTCAAGGCGGTACATTTTTTCCGAGCTTGCGCGCATCCTTGGGCCTCGCGAAAAAAATCAGATGCCAGTCTTCGCATATTTTGCATGCCACGTTTTTCCCCATAAAGTTGGCAGACACCTTGACCGAGTTCAATGAGAATATCCATTCTTTCTGGAATGCTGGGCGGGGGTGGAGGGGGTTGATGGCTCAATAGAGCTGTGAGTTCAGCAAAAAACCAAGGACGTCCCAAGGCGCCCCTCCCGATGGCCATACCTTGGACTCCTGTTTTTTTTAATTCAGCTGCAGATTGCATATCTACGACATCACCATTTCCAAGAATAGGAATGTTCGTGGCTTGGACCACATCACGAATAATGTCGTAATTAGCCTTTCCTGAGTACTTCTGCTCGCGTGTTCGTCCATGAATTGTGAGCGCGCTAGCTCCGGCCTCTTCCATGAGTAGGGCGAATTCCGGAGCTTGATCGGGCGAATCCCAGCCCGTGCGAGTTTTGACGGTTACGGGGAGATGGGTCGCTTCCCGCATCGCTTGAACGCACTCGGAAGCGAGTTCGGGTGTCTGCAAAAGGGCACTTCCACCGCCACCACCGGTAATCTTGGGGACGGGACAGCCAACGTTAAAGTCCACGATTTGAAACCCAAGGTCTTCTATGATTTTGGCCGCCACGCGCAAGTGGAGAGGGTTGGAGCCGAAAAGTTGAGCGGCCACGGGGAACTCATCATCACTCCGTTCCAGAATGGCATGCGTTTTGGCGTCTCCGAGATGAAGAGCTTGGGCAGAAACCATTTCCGTGGTGGTGATTTCAGCCCCATATTTTCTACACAGGCGGCGATAGGCTAGATTTGTGTTTCCTGCCATGGGTGCTAACGCTAAACCATGTCTGACTTCGTAAGGTCCAATACGGAGCCCTTCTCCTAGAATCTGCTTCTTCTTCTGCATGCAAACCCAATTCTACCTTTCAGCTGCGATTCGGCACACCGGCCTGATTTTGGTTTTGCTCTTTTCTGAATCCTGTGGCGGAAAGACGGAGGAGGTCACCCGGCCGCAGGCCAGCTACTTTCCTCCCCCCAGTGGTCGCCCGGCCTACCCAGCCCAGTCTTCATCTGAACTGCCGGAGAGGTGGCTGGGGAAAATGGGCATGTCCTCAAAGGAGGGCCTTCGGTTTGCCTTGGAACGCTTTGGGGATACGGCTTCTTATTCCTCTGAAGCAATTGTTCTGAAGATTCGCGATTTGCTGCATTCTCCCTCGGAGTACGCAGTTTTGCATAACCTGTGTAAGGCTCTGGGACGCACAGGTGACGCCAGTGCGGCTCCTGTGTTGGTGGAAGTTATGCGGACTTCTTCCGTGCCTGTTGCTCGCACCGCCTCCATTGAAGCGATGGAGCTACTAGGGAATCCGATTGTTGTTCCTGATCTCATTGCTTGGGTGGGACTCGAGCCAGAACTGGGACCTCGCCAAGCAATTTTTTCTTGTTTGGGTAGCCTTGGAGGCGCGGAGGCCGCCGATTTCCTTGCCAAGGTCGCCAAAGAATGGCTTAGTCAGAACTCTGAATACTCTCGTAGTGGGCAACTTGCTTGGACTGCTTTCTTGAGCTTGGAAACACCTTCAACGATTCAGAAGCTGCACGAAATGGCCACAGGACTTCCTCTATCTCTGCGAGCACAGGCCTTGCTTCGTCTAGCTCAACTTGGGGACTTTACCGTTAAAGAAGAGCTGAGGACCTTTTTGAGCTATCAGCATGTGCCGAGTGCGGGCACTCGCTCGACTGCTGTGGAAGCCTTGGCATTGCTTGGGAGTTGGGATGCAATGAGCTTTGCCGTTGATGATCCCGATCCGATGGTCCGCATGGCGGTCCTTAAAGGCTTTCGACTTCCGAGTGCTATTGCTGCTGGTGCCGGCAAAGAGATTTTATATTCATTTGCCCGCTCCCAAGATTTGAATTTTGCCCTACCCGCTTTGCAGGCCTTATGCGAACGAGGAGATCGGGTCCTGCTTGAGCCGTGGTTAAGGATTGCGGCCACTTATCCGAATGGCCCACAATCTGCGGAAGCCATCAATCTCCTTCGGCAAGAAGGCGTTTCCGATTCGAGGACCGCACCCTTTCTTCTCCAGCGCTGGGAGTTTTGTGACGATAGCGCAAAGATTGACTTGCTTCGTATCTTTGGGCGCTTGCAAAGCGTAGAAGCTCTGGAAGTTATTCAGACCACCCTTTTGGACGAAACGACTCATCCCGAAGTTCATTTGATGTGCATTGTGCAATTAGGGAACATAGGCCCTGAGGCGCTCCCCATTCTTTTGAAGGTCAAGGAAAGAGGGGTTCCGGATGTGTTTGCCGAATCATGGGTTTCCGCATTAGCGCATATTGCGATGGAAGATCCTGCCGCACGTTCCGTGCTCTTAGAGCTTGCTTTAGATGGGGAAGAAGGCAGCGCTATCCGTTATCACGTCATATCGGTTCTTCCAAAAATATTAAAGTCGGATGCTTGGCCCGTTTTGATGGAAATCCGAAATGATGCCCAGACAACCAGAGTCGCATCCTATGCGAAAGATCTCCTATTGGAGTATTTCTAACCGTTTTTCCTTTTACTCCGGAGGAAAATATTTTGCCAGACTTTTCACACTAAGAGTGGCGACCAAACCCAGAGCAGCACTTGGGAAAGCGGAAACCGAAACTAGTGCAATGGAGTGGAGCAAGGGGGCGGCAGTTAGAGAGTGCCGTACGGTAGATTGAACGCGCCCGGGCTCCCACCGAATGAGGTTGTCCTTGAGAATCGGATGTAGAAGCCAAAAGGAAAAGAGGAACCAAACGAGAAGGCTTAGGGCGTGTGATTCGGGTTGGTTAAAAAGAAGAAGAGGGGTTAGGCCGGAAACGATAAGGAAAGAAATTCCTCGCATCTTGGGAATGCCTTCTTCCTCGTAGGCCGCCAATCTAGAAGTAAAGAGGAAGAAGAGGGAGTAGACAACAGCTGGCCATAAGAGGGCGGAGGAAAAGAACTCCCCGAAAGAGATGGAGGCAAGGCCGCCTAGGCAGAGGCTCGAGCCCCGGGCAGAGGCTAAAAGGGCAGGCCCTAGCCAGCTTCGGAGGGGTTGGCCAGCGAAGTTGTATAGGAGGACGATGAGAATTAATGCCTGAATGATGGTCTTTGGCGCCGTGGGCAGGCTTTGCGCAATCCAAAAAGCGCCACCAAACATCACAATGCACGCAAATAGTGCGGACAGTGGTCGGACACGTCCCGAAGGGATGGGGCGGTGGGGGCGTGAGGCGGCATCGATCTTTCGGTCGCAGTAGTCGTTTGCGATCATTCCACCGTGATAAACAAGAAGGGCTGCAAGTAAGCAGGTTCCCCAAGTTCGATCCAGTGGCCCGCCGACCAAGAATGCGCCAGCAAGGACATCCCAGACAAGGGTCGGCAGAAGAGCTACACGGAGAAGCTGGAGCCAAGGCATGGCTAGCCCATGATTCGGGAAATATCTTGCATGGTGACAAAGAAAACTAATCCCAAAATGAGTAGTGCTCCCACCATATTAAAAGCACCTTGGGTGCGGCTGCTTAAAGGTTTTCCTCGGATTTTCTCAAGAATTACAAGAAGCATGTGTCCGCCGTCCAAAGCAGGGATGGGGAGGAGATTTAATACTCCTAAATGAATGGAAATCATGGCCAAGAAGAAAAGGAGTGGGATGAACCCTTCGGAGGCAAAACTATGAGTGACTTGCCCAATTAAGATAATGCCCCCCATATTCTTTTTGGCAACCTTACCGCTGAACATTCCGGCAAGGGTGTTTTTGATTTCAATCACCATTCGTTGAGCTTCGGTAAGACCCATATGCAAGGCTTGAAGAAGACTGGAACTTTTTACTGTTACGCGCCAGGACCGGAAGCCAAATCCATAGCTTAAATTTGGGCCAGGAGCAGGCTGGACCCGAATCGTAATGGGGTTTGGAGCGTTATTGCGTGCGACTAAAAATTCCAATGGCTCCTCCAGGTCTTGCTGAACTCGTCTGGAAAGCTGGTTGATATCGGAAAGGGGCTCCCCGTTAAGACGGAGGAGAATATCGTGGTCTTGGAGACCAGCTTTGGCAGCAGCGCCATTCGGAATGACCGCAACCCGAAAACTATCCCCTTCGGTCAGCCAAAGGTTGGCTAGGAGGTCGGCTGCAGAAACCTCGGCGACTCCCTTAGTTTTATTGCTGACTCCATCTCGAAGGAAAGTGGTTTCAGGGAATCCGCGATTTTGAATACAGAGGGTGGCGAGGTCGTCTAACCGTTGAATGGGTTGTCCGTTGGCTTCCAGTAAGACGTCTCCCTTCTGAAAGGGGAGAGTGGGAAACAAATGGTTCTCCTCAACAACGACGGCAGCTTGCCGGACCCCAACTTGTAAAGGGCCTTCTTCAGAAGCTTCAGGTAGGGGTAAGGTGGTGGTCCCTATCTCGGGGGCATTTGGATTATCTCGCCACCAATTCAGGCTGAGAGGTTTTCTGTAAAGGGATGTGTCCTGAAGAAGAAGCCGAGCTTCTTGAGGAGAGGAAACCGAAACTCCATTAACACCAGTTAACTGATCGCCACTTTGAAGGCCGGCTTTAGAAGCAAGGGAATCCGGAAGGACTTCCAGAATGAGCTTGGGGTCCATGATTGCAGGCCCTACACCTACTCGCTTAAAGCCAGAGTCCTCATTGAATTCTGGCTCTATGGTGAACCAGCGGGATTCGGTTTCTCCAACTCTGGGAGCAATCTCAATTTGGATTTCAGACTCTTCACTTAGAGCAACTGCTGCGAAAAAATTCCGAAACCCATGCATGGGGTCTTCGCCCACATGGAGGAGTTGGTCACCTTCTTGAATCCCTGCTTTCCAAGCGGGGCTACCTTGCTCAACAACACCTACGACAGGGGCTTCGAAGGGAACTCCCAAGCGGAAAAGAATGGGGATTAGGATGAGGGCGAAAAGAAAGTTCATTAAAATCCCGCCCGAAAAAATGAGGAAGCGTTGCCCCGCAGAAGCTGCGCCAAGTTCACCTTTCCTTGGGGGGCGATTTTGTTCTTCGCCCGACATGCGAACATAGCCGCCTAATGGAAGAAGCGAAATCCGGTAGTCGGTTTCTGCGCCTCTCCAGCCAAAGAGGCGAGGTCCAAAGCCCAAAGAGAAAACTTCTACACGGACGCCTGCGCGGCGAGCGGCAAAGAAATGCCCTGCCTCGTGGACGAATAAAATGAGACCGATTCCGAGAATCGTAAGGATAGTTGCCATGTATTAGGTTGGAGCTAGGCCAATGTATTCGGATGCAAGCGCCCTGGCGTTGGAGTCGGCTTCCAAGATTTGGTCAAGAGTTTGGGCGGGTTTGTCCCCGATGCACTTTAGGACAGCGTCTGTAATGCGAGTGATTTCAAGAAAGGGGAGTCCGTGATGAAGAAAGGCTTGAACAGTAACTTCGTCAGCGGCATTGAGGATTGCGCCAGCCGCACCTCCCATTTGAGCGGCTTTTTGCCCTAATTGAACGGCTGGAAAGCGTTGGTGGTCAACGGAATCAAATTCGAGTCTCTTGAAAAGGTCGATATCGAAGCCCTGCAGAGGGGAGTCCACTCTATGGGGATGAGACAAAGCCCATTGAATAGGGAACTTCATGTCCGGGGGGCCCATTTGCGCGAGGATAGAACCATCCACAAACTCAACCATAGAGTGCACGACGGATTGCCGATGGATTAAGACTTCAATCGAACTAGCAGAAACACCGAAAAGGTGTTGCGCTTCAATAATCTCTAAAGCCTTGTTCATCATGGTGGCGGAATCCACCGTAATTCGAGGCCCCATGTTCCAGTTCGGGTGCGCTAGAGTTTGCTCAGGGGTTGCCTTCTCCATTTCGGCCAAAGAGAAATCTCGAAGGGCACCGCCGGAGGCCGTGAGGTATAGCTTGCGGATTGCGTTTGGAGGAGAGCCCTGCAAGCACTGTGCAATCGCTGAGTGCTCTGAGTCCACGGGGAGGATTTGAGCATTGTTTCTGGTGGCGATTTCCATCAGGAGGGCTCCTCCGCAAACGAGGGATTCCTTGTTGGCTAAGGCAAGATCTTTCCCAGCCTGAAGAACGGCATGACTAAATGGCAATCCGGCTGCGCCGACTACTGCATTGAGGCAAATGTCATAGCGGTCCGAATTGAGGAGAAAGTCAAGTAGGGAGTCATGCTGGCTCTCCTGGTTGGTCAAGAATCCTGCAGCATCCGGGTAGTTGGCCAGAATATTGGAGAGTCCCGTCGCATCTTGGTGAGCAGAAAGCCCGACTACCCGAAGAGGAGCGCCAGTCTCAGTCAGGATTTCAAGAGTTTGGACCCCGACAGTGCCTGTCGCTCCCAAAACGACTAAACGGCGGGGGGACGAGTTCATGAAAGTAAGAATACGGGGTTCGGTGTTTCCGGCAAAAGGGGACGCTCTATTAGAATTAAGGTATGAGTAGCCAGCCCTCCAGCCAACCCCTGTCCTATCGAGATGCCGGGGTCAATATTGACGCCGCTGAGGATGCTTTGGACCGTGTAAAGCCTGCCATTCGAGCTACATTTAATTCCAGAGTTTTGGCTGACGTAGGTTCCTTCGGTGGCTTGTTCCGCGCGGACGGCCTAGGTCAGGAGCCCGTTTTGGTTGCGACTGCTGACGGGGTTGGAACAAAAGTTCGGATTGCTGCCTCGGTTGGTCAATTTGGCTCAGTTGGAAAATGCCTTGTTCAGCACTGTATTAATGATGCTCTAGTACAAGGTGCGGAACCCCTGTTTTTCCTTGACTATGTTGGCGTTGGAAAGCTCATCCCGGAAAATGTTGCGGCAGTTTTGGAAGGGCTTGCGAACGCCTGTGCGGAGAACGGATTGGTTTTGCTTGGAGGTGAAACTGCGGAGATGCCTGGAGTTTATCCAGAAGGCGAGTTCGATTTAGTAGGAACCTTGGTGGGTGTTGTCGAGCGAGAGCACATCTTGGATGGAAGTCGGGTGCAGGAAGGAGATGTCCTGATTGGTCTTCCATCAAATGGTCTTCACACCAACGGGTACTCTTTGGCCCGTCGAATTATCTTGGAGCGGATGCAACTGGATTGGACCGACCCTTTCCCTGGCGAAGAGGGAGAGACTGTGGCCGATGTGATGCTTCGAAATCACTTGAGCTATCTCAGCACGGTGAAGCCTTTTCTGAAAGAACCCTATCTTCACGCCATGGCTCATATCACGGGTGGCGGTCTTGCCGGAAATCTCCCGCGAACCTTGGGCGGGTTTGGCGCAAAGGTGCGCCGTTCTTCGGTGCCATCACTCAACGTTTTTGAACAATTGGTTTCTGCCGGTGAAGTTGAAGCGGACGAGGCGTGGCGCGCCTTCAATATGGGGGTTGGTTTTGTCTTGGCAGTGAACGAAGCCTCGGTGGATGAAGCCATGTCTCATCTGAAGGCTTCGGGTGCCGAAGCTTTCTTGCTCGGGGAAGTCTCTGAAGCAGTGGAGGGTGTTTCTTGGCTCGATTAGCCTTCTGCTGTCTCCTACTCTCCCTTGGAGATTATCAAGAACCTGTGGGCGGTAGTTCTTCTGAGCAAAACCCAAACCTTGTGCAAGTTCAAGAAAGCCTTGCCTCTCCCGACCTTGATGACGATTTGTGGCGCATTCGGCTTTGGAACTCTCTTCGGCGTTTAGAGCACCATCCTTCTCCTTTGATTTCCCGAGCGTGGGAGATTCTTTCTAAGTCCAACACTCCTGCTGACCGTGCCAACTATTTGCTTTATCTGAGGCGCCACAACCTGAAGGTGGACTGGCAAACCCCCTTGGAAAGTTCCGAGGTCGCGCTTGAGTGGGCCCTTTATTTATGGGGGAGCGGCGACAATCACCAATTGTCTCAGTTTCTACCAATAGCTTGCCAGCAGTTTTCAGAAGATACCCGCTTGGCGGATAATTTACTTTGGTTTGAATTTAGGCCACCGAGTCAGGTCCCTTTGGAGGAGAGCCCTCGCGAGATGGCTCTTTCGATTTTAACGAGAAGGGGATTCCGTTGATTTCTGTGATTCTTCTTTCTGGTCTTTCTCTATGCCTTCAATTGCCTGGTGAGACTTCTTTCCAATCGGACCAAGTTCTCACTGAGCTCGTTTCGGATTGGGTGCAAGCAAGAATCGACAAAGACCCTAAGAAGCAAGAGCATGCAATTGTTCAACTTGAAGAAACCCTCCGAGCGAAAGAAATAGATCTTTCGGATATTCACTACTGGGAGGGAGTCTTTCAGAATGCCATCCCATACCCGGCACATCCTGAAGGGGGAACCCAGCGTAGCCAATGGCGCGATTTTGAAAAACCTATCGCATACCGAGTTCCAACCCAACATGCTGGAAACCAAAACCTAAGGCCTCTCATGCTCGTTTGCGGTGTTGGAGAAGGAGGCCTTCTGCTTCAGAAAATCCCGAACGAGATTGCCGAAAAGGCTTTCTTGGTTGCTGTTGGACTGGAGAACTTACAGGAAGCTTCTTTGTCTAGTGAGACTCGACAACATTTCCTCGGCAGTCTTGCCTTTGCAGTTCAAAGTTTCCCTGTGGACAGGAATCAGGTCTGGCTTTTGGGTCTTCCTGAAGTTCAGAATGAAACCCGTTTGCTCTCGAGCTATTTCCCTCACCTCTTTTCGCAAGTTGAAGTTCTCCCATTGCCTCAAGGGGAAGGCTTATCTGCTTCAAGCTTTCTCAACTCGGCGCCACGCAATCCTTATCCACTAGAGTTTTTTGCAGAATTTTTAATCCCTTCTGCTGGCCGGAATTTCTGGGTACAAGCTCGGCAGTTTGATCTTCCCGACCCGGTCCGGGGCCCCTCGTCCTTGAGAGTTAAAGTCAACCGAGAGTCGAATACTATTCATTTGAACGCAGACAGGGTTTATCGAGTCGACCTTTTTTTGAATGACGCAATTGTGGACCTAGGTCGCCCGATTACGATATTTAGAAATGGTGCACCCTCTCGCTTCTTGCCGGCCCGAAGTTTGCCAGTGATGCTGGAAAATTTCGCGACAAACCTTGACGCTCAAGCTCTATTCCCCACAGTAATTCATGGGATTGATATTCCGAGGCAGGCACCATGATTCTCTTCGCAGCTTTCCTTGCTGGTTTTTCTGCTCTGGCCATCGAAGTTTTAGGGGTTCACTTCGTCGCCCCTTGGTTTGGAGCTTCTTCCCTTGTTTGGTCAAACCAGATCGGGGTCATTCTTTTTGCGATGGCATTAGGGGCCGCGATTGGTGGGCGTGTCGCCAAGAAACATTCCAACCCTGCTCTTGCTTCGGGGCTTGTTCTTTTTGTCTCTGGCTTGCTCCTTGCCTTTAGCGCTTTCTTTTTGCCACTCTTTGCCGATTGGTTCTTGCCGGATGCCCTCCGATTAGACGAGGCTGCAACTCTTTTCTTGGGTGGATCCTTGACGAGCGCTTTGTTTTTCTTTGCTCCTCCTGTTTTTATGTTGGCCATGGTTGCTCCTCTTTTAGTTGAGCTACGAAGCGTCGAGCGGGGGGCTGGGCGGGCTGCGGGGGAAATATCTGCCATGGGAACCGTAGGTTCCTTGTTGGGCGTTTTTGGGACAACCTTTCTAGGCATTCCCGTCCTTGGCGTTCGTCATTCCCTTTTTGGGATTGCTTTTCTTCTAGTCTTGGTTGGCTTACTTCTCTGGCGGACAAAACCTTCCATTTCGAAGTTCACTCCCGTTTTGATTCTTTTTCTGTTTTGGACTCCGGACTTGTCGATTTCGGCAAACTTGCCACCTGGTAACCCTGTCGTGGAACAGGTGGCTGATACGCCGTACCAACGCCTTCGTACTCTTCGGTTTGATGATGGGACTTGGTGGCTCCAGATGAATGAAGGAGTCGATTCTTTCCAATCCATCCACAAACCTGACTCTACTTGGCCAGGCTCCTACTACGACCTTTTCGTCCTCGCACCGATTTATGCGATGGAGGGAAGGGATGGAAGTGCCCCATTTCAGTTCTGGACTTTAGGGCACGGTGCCGGCTCAGCAATGGAGCCTTTGCTTGCTGGAATAGGCACCCAGGATTGGTCTGCCGTTGGTGTGGAGCTTGACCCGAAGGTTCTTGAATTGTCACCCAAATCAAAGTGGGGGAGTCGCCTGCAGTTAGTGGCCGGAGACGCACGTAGTTTGTTGCGATACGCTCCGAAGAATTTGGACCTTGTCTTGCTGGATGCCTACTCCAGACAATTTGAGATCCCGCTCCATTTGGCAACACAAGAATTTTTTAGTGAGGTTTACGGTCACCTTTCTGACGGCGGTGTTTTTGTTGCCAACTTAAGTTCTTCAACGCTGGAAGAACCTAACCAGTCATGGTTGCATGCTTTGTTGTCCGGGGTACGCCATTCTTTTGAGGACATTCGTCTCCATCGTGTTCCCTTCAGTCGGAATGTGGTCCTTTTCGCCCGAAAAGGAAGGCCTCTTCCCGAATTAGAAACCTTAGTTCGCTTGTTGCCCTCTGGCGTGCCCGTTGAAGTTGGAGCTGCCTGCCTGCCGAGCCAAGTCGTCGAACAAGTTCCCGAAATCTCCCCCTTGAGAGATTATTTGAATCCACTGGCTCTTTGGCAAGCATCTGAGTGGCTCGGAGGAGGTAGGCCATGAGTATCCTTCTTCCCTTCCTTCTTGCCTTTGCTATGCCACAGCAAGACGCGGCAGCTTTCCTAAAACAACATTTGGCTTTGGCGCCCACGAATGCAGAAGCGCAGGCCGTTCGCTTTCGCAGCGCCGCAATTGCCGGAGCTTATTCTGAAGCCAGGGAGGCAGCTCATGCTTTTTTGGAGCTTCGCCCAGGCGACCCAGTTGGAAAGCATTTCCTGATTTGGTTGGATTCCCGAAATCCAGCGAGTGGAGGACTTGCTTTTCAGGAAGCGACATCTTGGCTTGCAGAGTACGGAGAAGATGCCCAAGGCGCTCAAGAGGTGATTCAGCTCCGCAACGATCTGCAAGTTTTTTTGCAGCAGGAAGAATTGCTTCAAAAGGCCGAGGCTAAAGCTAGAACTTTTCCAGCCCTAGGCCTCCTTTTCTTGGGCTTACTCGCCTGGGCGGGGAATCGTTTCGTCATGAGATCCTCCGGAGATTAATGTCTCCGAAAGCCCAATTGGCGGTTTATGCCTCGGATGGTCGTTGCGCCATTCTTCCACTTCCTCCTTTGGTGTGGGAGCAGCTGTTGGCGGTCTCCTTGGAGGCATCTAAGCAGGCCCAATTGGAATGGGAAAAACTTGGTATGACTAGCCATTCCACGTTACTCGCCTTAATCCCTGAAGAGCTCGCTAAGCCCTTGTCGGTTAGCTTGCGGAAAGGCAGGCGATTCACTTCTTCCTCCACTCTTCAGATAGAAATACCGGCTATGAATCCAGAGGGATATGCCGAAGATTTCCTCAGGCAGTTGAAGAGCACCTCCTTCGATCAAGAGAGGCCTCTGCAGGCAGATAGCGAAAATGAGCCCTTTGGTTTTGATGGCAAGCTTAATGCGACCGAGGATTTTCCTTCGATGTCTGCGAGAGCCGATGATGGACTTATTCCTGAGGACCTTGCCTGGATGATGGTTGGGGATTGGCTGGATTCTCCAAAATATGGAAAGGCCAAAATTCTTCGAGTAGAGGAGGGAGGTTTAATCTTTCTTCAACTCGAATCGGGCGAGGAGCGAGTTTTTAGGCCGGAAGAGATTCTTTCGGAGTTTCGATTTCTTCCCTCCTAGCGCCTGTAAAAAGGGCTTTACAAAAAAAGGAGGGGAGTCCAATAACGGACTTCCCTCCTTTGCCGATTCCTAGGGGATACTGTCTAGAGAATATCCAGGATTCCAGTTCCAGAACTCGTGTCCACGAGAGTGGAGACCGAAGCGCGGTAGTTCAGGTCTTTGCCAATCTTGGAGTTCCAAGGAAGCATTTCTTTGTCGCCGACAAGGCCTAAGGCGACAGCAGAAAAGGCTCGACCAATCGGAAGCATGTCCTCATTGCCAAGGATTTGGACAAGAGGATCTACTGAACGGTGGTCTCCAATAAAGCCAAGAGCCGTAGCGGAAGCGGAGAGAACAGGGAGGCCAGGTGAGGAGCCATCTTCCGGAGCCATTAGGTCAAGAAGGGTCTCGACAACGGAGTGGTCTTTCATTAGGCCTAAAGCGATGGCGGCTTGTTGGAGCAAGTTGCCAAGGCGACGGCTTTCGCGAACCATTTCCGAAATGTACTCTTTATTTTCCGTTGCACTCATAAGACCAAGGGAAACCGCGGCATAGCCTCTGAAATCAGCAACGCGAGATTTTTCCATAGCACTTCGAATGTCACCCTTGGCTTCTTCAAAGCGCATGAGGCCCAAGGCGATTCCGTAACCGGCTTTTGGTGATGGACTCTTCTCCTTCTTGAAAGCAGTGTGGACAGTACGGCCTGGAACATCAGAGAGAAGTTCGCCTTGTTCGTTTAGTTTGAAGGCAAGAACACCCAAGGCCATCGCAGCCCATGGGCGGTATGGAGTAGAGCCTTTTCGGACACTCCGGTTGAGATACTCCACAACCTTATCTCGGATAGGACCCGGGGTGGATGCTGCGAGTTCGGCAAGAGCAATTGTCGTGAAGTTCTTTTCTTGACGGTCCTTTCCCTTGTCCGCAACTCGCATGAGTTCATCGAGAATTTTTTGAGATGACGAGGGCGCATTGGCGGCGAGCAAACCTAAGGATTGAACGCAGGACTGTCGGATGCGGGTTTTTGTAGATTTTGTTTTAAGCAGGGTGAGACATTGGTCTACAGCATTGCTCGCGGCAGCAGAATCGCCTTGCGCATGAACTAGCTTGGCAATGGCATTCGGGCAATGGGCACGGACGAGTTCATCGTTGTTGGGCTCCGCAAGGTAGGCGGAAAGATTCTGAACCATTGCAGGGTTGTCCACGAGCGATAGCCCCAATCCAATGACTGCGGCGACTCGAATATCTTTCAAAGCGGAAGTGTCTGTTGAAAGGAGTTCCCAAAGAGTATTGGCGACTTGGTTCCGAACGATGGCATCTTCGGATGTGTGAGCCACAAGGCCCATTCCGTAGGCAGCAAAAGTCCGTGTTCTCAAGTCCACTCCACTTTCTGAATCCACAAGCTTGCGACCATTTGCTGTATCGAGCGCAAGGTCCCTGAGCTGAGGGAGAGCGTCGGCATGCTGAAGAATTCCATAAGCCAGTGCAGCTGTTTCTGCAATCTCTTGGTTTCCGTGTGCGAGGAAAGGCTCCAGCAAAGAAGGAATCTCAGGGTCGCGACCAATCTTGGCAATGGCGACGAGATCCGATGAAAGGATGTCCCGGTTTGTGTCGTTCGCTAGGGAACGCTTCAGGGCGGGAATCACAATGCCTCGAATCTGTTGAGGGCTCGGTGCAAATGTATTGTTGTCTGTACTGACCGAACCGAGTCCAATCATGAGTTCAGATTCACCCGTAGAAACGTTTCCAGATTGAATTTTCGCTTTGAGATTGAGATAGGGCTCTTTGTTGAATTCCCACCAGAATTCCCAAGTCGTCAAATCGGGGCCACTTGAGCCGCCAGTCGTAGGCGTGCTGGCCTTCTTGGTCACTGGTGCGGTTACCACGGCTGGAGTCGTAGGCGTGCTTGGACTGTTCGGAGTCGCAGGAGCACCCGGGGCAGCTGGGGCTGCGGGGGCACCTGGGGCAGCCGGAGCTACGGGAGCAGCGGCTCCACCACCAGCAGGAGGAACCGTGTCGCCAGGACCGCGATAAGTTCCACCGTGTGCAAAAGCGTCCGAGCCTATGAGAAGGGTGCCAAGAAGAGTGAGGCTGAGTAGAAGACGATTCATGGTATTTAAGAGTAGCGAGTGAGCTGTAGTTGGGTCACCATCCACAGAGGCAAAGATTGTACCAAGCCGCTGGGGCTTTAAGAGGGGCAGAAACGTTACCTTAAGGTAACAGGCGAAGGGGGAAACCCTCTAGATTCGCTCGCAAATCCCCGGCAAGGAAGGGGAGCCAAGGAGAGTGGGGGGGGCCCAAAAAGGGTTAAGAAGGTCCAAATAACTTGCATTCCACCTACGTTGGGAACCTTCCCCAATTCTGCCTAGGGAACGGATGGCTGCGGCATGAATGGTGTCCTGGGGCACATCTTCTTCCAAAAGCCCCTCTAAAGTGGGAATTGCTAGGGGGCCTTGAATCCATCCCAAAGCCAAGGCTGCGGCGAAACGACTCTGAAATTGGGCCGAATCTTTGGCGAGCAAAGAGCTTAAGTAGGAATGAAGCTGTTGAGGATTTTTTGCGCCAAGGCTTGCACAGGCAACTTGAAAGGCTTCCGTTCCAGGTTCGAGGGAATCTAAAGCCTCCAAGTGATTATCCTGCGCCGTAGAGGGGGCAAGGAGGGAAAGCGCTGCAAGAGTTTCCGCACGCAGAATGGTGCTTCCTTGGGAGAGAGATGCTGCTTGTAAGGAAGGTAGAGCTGGCTGGAACTCCATAAAGCCAAGCGCCAAAGCTGCGGCGGCTTGGGAAGATTGATTGGGGTCTGAGTCCAGGTATTGAAGGAGACGTTTTGGGACAGTCTGCGGAAGCAAGCGGGAAGCTTCGATGGAATGAAGATGTGCCCAAGCTAAGGAAATAGCTGCCCATGCTCGGTCACGGTCTGTCCCATTCTTGAGGTCCTCTAGTAAGGAAGGCAAGATTGCTGTTTGAGCTACAGGAGAGGGCGAAGCGGCAAGTTCGCCTAAAGCAATCGCAGCGAGGTTGCGCACCCTAGGATCGGAATCCGTTTTCCTTGCTTCCAGTAAACCGGAAGAAGAAATCTGAATAAGAGTGGGGAACTTTCCAATCCTGCCTAATGCAAGCGCGCAGGCTTGGCGAACCTCTGATTTCTCAGAAGAAGAGAGGAGCCGCTTTCGGAAAGAAGTTGCAGTGGACTGAGAAATTGCAGAGTAATTTCCAACGCCCAAAATCTTGGCGCAAGAAAGAACGCTCATTGCTCGAACCGTTGCCGGATTTCTTTTATTTTGTATGCACTGAAGGAGGGGCGGAAGGAGCTCTGGAGAATCTTCGAAAGGGAACAAGCCAAGAGCCGCTGCGCATGCGACTGCAGGTTCATCACTAGAAAAAGCGCCACGTTTTAAACCGCGCAATAAAGGCGCGGCAATCGTGTCGCGCAGACCTGGGTAGCGAGTTTTTTCCGCAATCAAGCCGAGGCCGTATGCCGCAAAAGCTTGCAGTCGTTCGGGTGCTTCTGATTTACTATAAACCGACTGGAGTTCTTTCCCTTTGCCTTCAAGGAGCAAAGAGAGCGTTGGGATGCCGTGCGGTTTGCCTAGGATTCCCATGGCGACGGCAGCACCTTCTGCAACACGAAAATCTTCATCCTTCAAGGCGTTCCTTAACAGTGAGCTCACGGAAGGGGAGTCGCTACTCCGGGCCAAGGCGATGAGGATTTCAGAGCGCACTAAAGGTTTGTCGTCGGCTGAAGCCCAGCGTTCTTCTAATCCCTTCCCAATAGCATTGCCAAGGGGATGTGCTTTAAGGGTCGGGAGTGGATGGCTTCCCGCACCTGGCGTTGTAAGGGGATTGGCTAGCGGTAGAGAAGTGCTTTCAAGAGCCAGCCAGCGCTGGAACCTCCACCAAGATTGCCAGTCTCCTGGGTCGGCCACCACGCGATAAGGTTGCGGCGAGCGAAAGGTTTCTGGTGGAGGCGAGGTGGGGGGAGCCGTCGGTGGAATCCAGGGATGAGTCCACGGGATGGTTCGGGGAGTTGGGGGGGAAGTGGGGGGAGCTGTGGGTGTTTCTTCGTCGGGAACCGTGTCAGTCGGCCCGATATAACCGCGACCATCTTTTCCAGAAACAGAACCGCCCGCTTGTGCAGCAAGAGGTGCAGCGGTACAGATGCTCAGGAAAGCAGTAAGAAGAAGGGTGGGTTGCCTCATGAAGGAATCTCTTCCAGCATAAACGAAATCATAGCTTTGGGATGTCGTTTGTTGATGGCACAATGGAGAAATGCAGTTATTTCTAGTGCGGCACGGTGCGGTTTCAGCCTCCCAAAAAGGGAAGTTCTATGGTGGAACGGAGGTTGCCCTTAGCCAAGAAGGAATGGCCCAGGCTCAAGCGGCAGGTCGCTGGTTGTCGCAATTCGAGATTGATGCTGTTTATGCGAGCCCTCTCTCGCGTGCCCAGTATGGAGCCCAGCAAGTTTTGGACTTTTCAAGGCAACCAGAATTAGCCATTCAAACGAGGGAAGGTTTTCGTGAGATTGATCGAGGGCGATGGGTGGGGCTTCGGTTTGAAGAATTGGAGAGTCAATGGCCAGGCGACATGGCAGCACATGAGGCGGACCTGGAAAACTGGAATGGCCATGGAGGAGAGTCTCTCGGAACACTTCGGGAAAGAGTGCTGAAAGAAAGAAACAAGCTGCTCGAAAAACACCTTGGCCAGGTAGTGGTCATTGTTTCTCACTTGTTCCCGACTGCGGCGATGTTGGCGGACGGACTTGGGATTCATCTGAGTGGATACAGGGAAATGCAAGTTCCTACTGGCTCCATCAGCAGAATTATTTTTGGAGAAAAGGGTGTTGGCTCCGTAGAAGAAATTGGTTTTCAGCCACCTAGGGCTTCAAGTACGCATTCTTAAAGACGAGGGTGCGCCAATGGGCTTCAAGTACGGGAGCGTCTTCTTCGGAGTTCGAGTCTTTGCGGAAAAGAGTGAGGTCCCAAGAAACACGCCCGCAACGCTTGCTTGCTTCGGGGTCTAGTCCGCTAATGGCGACCATCCCGTAGATCGTGTCGCCGGGCTTGACGGGCTGTAAATAGGATTCCGTCGAATGCTCGATGGCCAGGATGTTTTTTCCCAAAAGACCTCTTTCGTAGGCCATGCCCGCAAGGATAGAAGCGAGGAAAAGACCATGCGCAATGGTGGAACGAAAAACAGTACCGCGGGCGAACTCAGCATCCAGATGAATCGGGTTTTTGTCGCCGGTGAGTTCCGCAAAAGCGGCAACCTCTTTTTGACTAAGAAGACGGTCAGGGGACCGATGCGTTTCGCCAACCTGAAAACTTTCAAAGGGGCGCGGAGCCGCATCGGCGTTTCCAGATTTATCCACAGGCTTATTCACAGGCTTATTCACAAGGGGAGTTTAGAGGCGCTAAAGGGGGTGTTTTACGGAGAATCCTAGCGTTTCAGGGGTTCTGAGTGAGTTCTTTCGCAACATAATGAGTATTATCGGACGCAGCAAGGTTGGCTGGGAGGCCGAAACTAGGAGTCGGCTGCTCATGGATATTCACTTTCCCCCATCCTTTCTCCTCGCCGCAGCAGCTCTCCACATCGGAAGCGCATCCTCCAGCCGGCTTTCCCAGATGCGAAGGGTTTTGTCATCCGACCCCGAGACGATGCGGGTGCCCGAAGGGTTCCAGGCGACGGAGGTCACCCACCCTCCGTGGCCTCTTAATGTTTGTAGGTTCTCACCGGTCTCCGCATCCCAGATGCGAAGGGTGTTGTCCCACGACCCCGAGACGATGCGGGTGCCCGAAG